>Ga0247807_10000366_pt1 | contig 28613 bp, 15 predicted proteins | sample UWRJL074202C1_FD_179931 | JGI IMG/M metagenome (GOLD analysis project Ga0247807, IMG submission 179931) | Plant litter microbial communities from Arlington Agricultural Research Station in Wisconsin, United States - UWRJ-L074-202C-1 | ecosystem: Environmental > Terrestrial > Plant litter >...
AGAAGAAAAAAAAAAGGGGGGGGGGTAAAGACTGCATTAAAAATAAATGCGATCCCCTACCCATAGCACAAAGTGCTCCACCTACATATCAATTACAAAGAATTAAGTCAAAAGAAAAATCCATGAACCTTACTAAACTCATCTCTTATAGGCAATTCAGGGGGAGAGCCGTATGCGTTGAAAGATGCACGTACGGTTCGGAGGGGAGTTCACTTTTCCTTTAGAGGGTAAACTAAAACATAGCATCTCAAAGGAAATAACTAAGGTTCTTACCCAACATCAAATAATGATAAAGTATCTAAGATTAGACCCGAAACCTAGTGATCTTACCATGGCCAGGCTTGTGCGACGAGAAGTTGTACACATCAATGTGGCGTAATTCCACCGGGCGTATATCTAAGCCCGAGCCTACTCAGGAGTGCTGAAAGGAAGCGAACAAACTTTTCCTTTGGAAACCAAGGAACGCGTTTACGCGCTTTTTCTTAGAACTAAGAAAAAGGAGAGGAGTGAGCGAACGGAAAGTGCTGAGCCTTGAGGACAAAAGTAACCAGTTTTGAAAGAACAATCCTCGTAACGTATCGTTGCGACGAGGTGCCAGGCTAAAAATATCCAAGCTATGGGAAACGAAAGTTAAGTATGCGAAGAGGCGTCGTAAACATGGCACTGACATTATCAGTGGGCCGCATTAGAAGTGTAGACATATTAGTCCACCGAAAATGTAGGCTGAGGAAAGGGACTAACCGCGAGCCTTGGTTGGTCATAGATATTCAATTTCCTCCGGCGTATAGCATACTCCCTAAGGCTGAAGATTAAAGTGATGTGTATAAAACTCGGTAAACCCTAAGTTTACTGGGTAAATATGATAATCCCAATGTTCCTAGTGCAGCGAGACTAGAAAGGGTCCTATTTACACAGAGGCATTGTACGATAATAAGTCAATGTATCAGACTGAGGGCAGAGGAGACTTTAAAAAGCGAATGCGCGAGACTAATGACCGCGATAGAGTTCAAATAATTATGTATTAGATAAACGGGATAGTTGATGCCCGTTTACGTCAAAAAAAATTAAAGTGGGAAGCTGTGAGGGTTACATTAAACAATATATAAGTATGCAAGGCCATTAATGGCCTTGCATATAAATATATAGCCCACACTTTGGGTAGAGTTGTTCCTGACGAAAGGAACGACGAGAAAAAAAAAATAAAAAGGTAGCATAGAAACCAGGTATCATATACTAAAATAAAAATAAAGTAGTAAACCTGGAAAGTGTCCTTAGTTATATAAGTAATAGTAAGTCATTGGCTTGATCTTAAATATACGTAACAAGAGTTTGGTGCTAGATTAAGCAGGATATGGGAATAAAAGGTAAGCTATGGAAGATCTCTCAGGGACAATGTCGAAAGACATCTCGGTCTGAAGACGAGCCAGCCTAAGGGTTACCTTAATGAATATAACCTATTTTATTTTGGCAGTAGACAATGGGGGTAGTGGTGAGACTAAAAATCAACTCATTGCCACTTTATCCTTGTTTAGCGTGAGTACATGTTTGAGTGTTCTAGATAACACGATGGGCTAATCCCTCATAGTCAAAGGTGCAAATCCTTTATTCATTATAAGGCTCGCGTGAAATTAAATACTATTAAATAGTGTTTAAGCATAGTTAAGGTTAGTTAGTTGGTTAACGTTAAATGAACGTTAGCAATTAACTCACTTAAATATTAGAAACCATACTACACGAAACCTAAACCAAACCGGTTAGATCTGTTGTAGCTAGTCCAAGTATCTATTATTTTTGTGGGCCTATCAGAAAACATGATGAAAAACAATAAAAATATAAATAAATTTAACAATTCGGCTTCTTCCTTTATGTATCCAAACTTGCGTGCTGTTTCTACTTCCACTAGCTGTTTTAATGGTACAAGATTAAATTCTTGGTTCGTGACTGGTTTTGTTGACGCTGAGGGTTGCTTTACTGTTGGAATCATACAAAGTAAGAAGGCAAAATTAGGCTGGGAAGTACAACCTACTTTCAAGCTTGAATTACACCTAAAGGATCTCCCATTATTAGAGCAAATACAAGCATCTTTAGGTGGTGTAGGTTCAATTACAAAACAAGGTAAGGATAAAGTCATGTTACGTGTTCGATCCTTGTCGGTTTTATCTGTAATAGTAGATAACTTTGATAAATTTCCTTTAGTGACTCAGAAACGAGCAGATTTTGAGTTGTTCAAAAGAGTCCTTGAAGCTATGGATCGTAAAGAACATCTTACATCTGAGGGTTTACAAAACATTGTGAATATAAGGGCTTCAATTAACAACGGTCTTTCAGCTGACTTAAAAGCAGCCTTTCCAAATACAGTAGCTGTTCCTAGACCTTCCCCCTTTTTTTTTGATTTTCTTAGTTTCTTATATATGTCCCCCCTCCCCTCATCCCTCTCTTTCTCTCTCTCTCTTTAAAGAGAGGAGAAAGAGAGAGAAGAGGAGGAGGGGGTCCAGATTTAATTTTAGACCCTGCGTTCTTCTCTTTCTTTTCCCTCTCTAAGAGAGAGGAAAAGAAAGGGAAGAAGCAGGGGCATATGAAATATCGGATATTTCATATGTCAAAAAATATGAATCTCTTACATATATATGAAACTAAAAAACTATAAAAAAAGGGTTTGGATCCTTGGATCCTTGGATCCTTGGTTGTAGACTCAGAAATTACAGACCCTAACTGGTTAGCTGGATTTGCTGCTTCTTCTTCTGATTTCTGAATTCTGTTATCTATTATCTATTAATTTCCTAATTATCTGTGATAATTAGGATATTAATAGAAAATAGATAGCAGAACTCAGAAGTCAGAAAAAGGGGAAGGGTGTTTCCAAATAGGTATATATAAAGCTAAGACTAATATTGGCTATGCAGTAACATTACGATTTAAATTAAGTCAACACAGTCGTGATACCCAGCTAATGGAAAGTTTAGTGGAGTATTTAGGTTGTGGTGCTTATTACTATTCAACACCGGATCAGAATGTGGGGGATTTTGTGGTTAAAAAATACCTCGATCTAACTGAAAAGATTATTCCATTCTTCACTAGATACCCGATTCAAGGGGTTAAAGCATTGGATTTCGAGGATTTCAAGAAAGCAGCAGAGCTTATGAAAAACAAGGAACATCTTACAGAATTGGGATTAGAGCAGATTCGTTTAATTCAAATGGGTATGAACAGAGGAAGAGAGTGAAGTGAACTCTAGGTACTCCATTATGCGAGCTAGCCAGAGAACTTTCTTCTATAAAAGGCGTTTGTTTTTTTTACACATATGGAAATGTGGTAAATATGAAAAATATAAATAATACATAATTCAATTTAATGACTCGGGTCGAAAGACTGCTGACTTAAAGATACGGTGACACCGTCTTGTCGAGTAGATAGCCTCATGCTTCTTGGAACCCGAGTAAAATTAAGAATTCTATTGTCAATTTTACTCGGGTTCCAAGAAGAGAAACAACTCTTTTAAATCGACCTAATTTAAACCCGGTACCCGCTTTGACTGGAGGTCTATATGCCTCCATTCATAAAAACCATTTCTTCATTTAACTTCTGAATTCTGTTATCTATTATCTATTAATTTCCTAACTATCTATGATAGTTAGGATATTAATAGAAAATAGATAGCAGAACTCAGAAGTTAGATAAAGGGGAGGGGGGGGGGGGGGAAGGAAAAGTCTCCTTCAGGTGTAAGAAAGATAGGGTAAGGTATAACGAAAGTAAGATTGCCAGTCCCCAATTATAGCTGTCGCTTGCGGCTTGCGACAGCTATATTAGGGTGAGGCTAGGAAAAAAAGGGAAGTGGTTGGCATAAGGCTAACTGCAGAACTATCCGAGAGTGATTGCCTGAGCGGAGTGAGGTGAAAGCTTCACGCTCCGTTCTTGTGGGGGGAAAATTCAAGAGAATCTACCTATCCAGACATAAAGGGCCGAACGGGTTAAATACAAGGTGAGCACTTGTAATAGCTCTAGTGAAAGAGAACCTTTTGCTGCAAACCATCAAATTGACGGGAACACCCTAAAGCAATCTTAACCAACCAAGTATAGTAATATAATTTGGGGCGCAGGTAATGACTCGCGAGACGGTAAAATAAAGATTGATACGCAAGTTAATGGGTAATCCGCAGCCAAGCTCCCAGCCCTGTCTAAAAAAAGGGAAGGAGTGCAGTTCATCGACTAGATGTTGGTTGGCGCGAATAGCGCTTAAGATATAGTCAAGCCTCACTCGAAAGAGTGCAGGATAATATAGTTTAAATAATAGCATCCTAATTTCCTTACACCCTGTCCTCACCCCCTCCTTTTTCTATTTTCATCTTTTTATGATATTTTTTAAATTATATTTAAAAATATTCTAAAAAGAGAAATGGAAAAAGGAGAAGGGTACTTAATAGGTTACGCAACCCTTTTTTTGATTGTTAATATTAAAATATTTTGAAATAAAAATTTCAAAAATATTATAATATAACAATTGAAAAAAAGGGGGGCGGAAGGGTTAGGAATATATATAAATGTATATATATATGATAATCAGACTCTGACAGTCGACGCCTAATAAACGGTATGATGGAACAGGCACAAGCCACGTAGGCGTGTGCTGAGGTGACAATCGGTTGATAACGAGTGTCGACGCATCCTATGATATGCAGTAGGCTGACTAAAGGGAAGATTTTGTAAGTTTTCTTCCTCTTCTTCTGTGTATATTCCCACCAGTTTTTATTTAGCTTTTTGTAAGTTTTACAAACTGCTAGCCCAGAATTTATTGGAGGCCCTGCTAGCTAGCGGGGGCAAAGGCAAAACAAATTTGATAATGCTTGGCTAGCCAGCATTATCCCCTCGTCCATCAATAGAGTTACTTATATATAGATAAGCCTCACTCTATATAATGGGCCGGAGGGGTGTGAGGGGCACACTGAAGTAAAGAAGGGAACATTACACCCGGGTGGTTTGATGAAAACGCCCGGTATAACGCGCTAGAAATGGGAAGCATAAAGAGACATTGTAATAGAAGCACGGCCTAAAAAGGCATTAATATGCCGGGAATGTACATGGACGGAAAGGTACCCACGGTCGTTCAAGGCGACCGCCGTCGTTCGTGAGATGTAAGCCTTGTACTACCAAAAATTTGATTTACTATAGAGCCAAGCCTAACTGCAGAGGCTTATCCCCTCTCAGTGGGTGGTACGGCTTTTTTTATAACTCTTTTTATGTCACCTGGGAAAGCGGCCTACTTACCATAGATTAAGCTTTAAATATTATATTAATTAAACATGACCCTTCGGCCTAGACTAGTTTTATTATTAATAAAACTAGTCGTCGCCTAAAATTTTGTTTTTAGATATATTAGATTCTTATATAGACGAGAGAAATATATTTTTTAACATATGAAATATCGGATATTTCATATGTAAAAAATATATATCTCTCTATATATATGAATCTAATATATTCAAAAAAAAATTGTTGACCTAGCGTAGCTTTAGCTACGTATTGGTCAACCGGTTTGCCGAACTTCAGATCTACGATCTGAAGCACGCTGAAATAGCGTGCTTATATATTTGTTTATATAATTATTATTACATAATAATTATATAAACAATTATATAAGCTCAGCTATTTAGCGGGGGCAAAGGTAAAAATAAAAAACAAAAGTCTTGGCTCTAGAGTAGGTCACTTCCTTGGGGTTTTCCGCGCATTCACTTCTTCTTGCAACCTTAGCTTTAATAATCCTAATATCAAACCCTCAGTTACAGCTGAAGTTAAATACGACAATGCTGACACTGACAAAGTTAGATTCTTCGAAGAAAACCGTGATAAGTCTGCCGTATATCGTTGAATAAATAACTTAAAAACATATATTGGCAGCTCTATAAACTTAACTACTAGATTCTACACCTACTACAGCATACGTTCTCTAATGAAAAGTAACAGGCCTATTGACAGGGCTCTTTATAAGTACGGGTTTTCGAATTTCAGTTTGGAAATTTTAGAATACTGCAGTGCAGATCTTGCATTAGAGAGAGAGCAATATTATATGGATAAGCTAAAACCAGAATATAATATTGCAGAAAAAGCAGGATCAACCGTCCCTTTTTTTTTAGTTTCTTAGTTTCTTATATAGACGAGAGAATTTATATTTTTTGCATATCAAAATTTGATATCAAATTTTGTATATGTCAAAAAATATAATTCTTGGCCCCCCCTCCTCTTCTCACTCTTTTCCCTCTTTTAGAGAGGAAAAGAGAGGGAGGAGGAGGAGGGACTATATATCTATATAACTTTCTTCCCTCTCTTTCTCTCTCTCTCTATAGAGAGAGGAGAAAGAGAGAGAAGAGGGATGAAACTAAGAAACCTAAAAAAAAAGGTCGGCTACAGACATACACCCGAATCATTAGCTAAAATGAGAAGTTTTGTAATGAGTGAGGAAGCTAGAGCAAAAAAAGCTCTGTCTACTGCTAATGCAGCTGCAGCCGTAAGAATCGCAATAATTGTAGAGGACACTGATACTGGTGAGAAATTAGAATATGCCAGTTTAACGGAAGCAGCTAAAGTCATAGGGGTATCTAGGGCAGCTGCCAGCCAAGCCTTTTTAGGGCAAAGGCTATTAAAAAAAAGGTATTTTATAACCAAAAAAACATAAAACTATATTATCTGTCAAATGGGTGGATGAGGTCTAAGCTTTGTTTAGTCCTCCCACTTAGGGAGAAAAATCTCAGCTCGACCTTTTGCAAGGTTAAAGAGATAATCTGTGTCGTTGTAAAGACATCCGATGAGCTGTGGTATGCGGTGAAATTTCGCCCGCTTAAGAAGTGATTTTTAAGATGAATCTGACTCATAACGGTGAAGTCTAAGGCTAAGCTAAGCTATGATAATACCGTGGGAAGTTTATTAAGTTTCATAGAAACGACCAGTCCAATTGACCGGTTTAATAATCAACAAAACAAGACGTTGATTGGCTTAATATAACCCCGTAACGACTGATTCGAAAGAAGAGACGAATTTGCATTAAATTTCTCTAAAGTATAAATAACTAGAGAATGGATTTAATGCACTCGTAACACGTCAGCACTTTACAGTTTCTAACTTATCATGGTACTTATATTTTATTACTATCGCTATTACTAACACTATTACTTTTACTATTAAATTATAGCAGTGGGTGATTCTTGGTTCACTACCTCTGGACGCATACATGCAAGCTTACCGCTAGCTTTCTTCTTCTGACTTCTGAATTCTGTTATCTATTATCTATTAATTTCCTAATTATCTGTGATAATTAGGATATTAATAGAAAATAGATAGCAGAACTCAGAATTCAGAAAAAGGCGCGAAAGCAACGGCATTTTCACGTTTTCCAAATGTCTATGCCTATTTATGGCCTTGTGCTTTTAATTTACCCCTTCGGCCTCTGCTAGCTATCTAGCAAGGGGCTTTCCTTCCCCCCCGCCTTTTTCTTTCTTCTGTGTTCTGCTATCTATATTCTAGTAACTTCCTACTTAGCATAGCTAAGTAGGAAATTAGTAGAAAATAGATAACAGAAAACAGAAGAAAGAAGAAGAATTGATAGGAGGATTCTTATATATAATGAGGATTATATCCTTCCGCTCAATGTATTTAACTTTTACAAGTAAAAGTTAAATACATTGAACGGAGGATATAATCCTCTAGTATATATATGAATCCTTCCGCCCCCCTTTTTTTCAATTGTTATATTATAATATTTTTGAAATTTTTATTTCAAAATATTTTAATATTAACAATCAAAAAAAGGGTTGCGTAACCTATCAAGTACCCTTCTCCTTTTTCCATTTCTCTTTTTAGAATATTTTTAAATATAATTTAAAAAATATCATAAAAAGATGAAAATAGAAAAAGGAGGGGGTGAGGGGGGGGGAAGGTAAAAAAAAAAAGAAAAACAAGTATACATTAGGAAAAGTTACTTTTCCCTTAAGGTATAATTGATATGCCTTATTTACCAGTGCGTTGGTACTGGTCTTACAATACTACAGGCTAATATAGCCGGTCAACAAGGAACTTTATAAAAACAAAATTTTAGATATGTTATTAATATTATTACTTAGTTCTTTTTTACTGTCAAACAGTCGGTTTTGCGTTTATTTGGCTTTTGTTGGTGCTTGGTTTCTGTCTGAGGGGAGTAGTCCCACACAGGAGCTTTTTCAGATATGTCTAGAGATTGTTACCCAAGGAGGCGGGGGTAGTTTATTGTGTGGCTGTGCTGTCTTTTACCCTGATGCTAACCTTCAAAGGGCTAAAATCTTACAGGATAATAAAGATAAAGTAGGAATTTATCATTGAGTGAATAAAGTCAATGGTTATTCTTACGTAGGTAGTTCTACATCTTTGAAACGAAGATTAGAAAAATATTTCAATGAGAAATATCTTTCTAAGAATCCTGGAAACATGATTATAAATAAGGCTTTAGTTAAATACGGGCATTCTAATTTTAGTTTTTCTATTCTTGAATATTGTGACAAAGCTGAGGTGGTTAAAAGAGAACAGCACTATATTGAACTTTTGAAACCTGAGTATAACAGTTTAGAGGTAGCTAGCTTAGAATTAGGTTGAAAGCATTCAGACTTGAGTCTTGATAAAATGAAAGAGGCTTGAGAGTTGAGAAAGGCAAGTGGTTGAACAGTCAGCGAAGAGACTAAGGCTAAGCTAAAGGCGGCGGCATTAGAGCGTACACATACGGAAGAAACTAAATCTAAACTAAGAACAGCTGCTTTAGCTCGCCTAGATAAGGAAGAACACATGGCAAAAATGTCCGCGTTAGCTGCTAAAGCTAATAGCGGCTCAAAACATAGTGAAGCTACCTTAGCTAAATTTAAAACACGTAGTTTTACAGCTGAGCAACGTGCAAAAATTTCCGAGGCTGCTAAACTTCGTGAGGCTAAAGCTCGTGAGCTGAGAGCGCAAGCTTCCTTTAGCTCCACAGCGGCAGGTAGTAGAATACCGATTTTAGTGACTGATGTTATAACAGGTGAAACCAAATCCTATCTTTCTCTTAGTTCAGCTGGTAAGGAGATGGGGGTAAGTAAAGATACTGTTAAAAAGTACCTAGAAAGTGGCGATTTATTTAGAGAGACTTATATATTTACAAAACAAGATAATAAAAAATAATATGGTGGCTACACAGGTGTTTTTCCTGGCCTTGTTTACATACAAGAAATACACGCAAAGGAAAAGGAAAGCACTAGAGAGGGGCTGTGGCTACATAGCATTCAACAGGTCGGCTTTAGCTTGGTCTTACGTGAATGTCGGGTTAAATTTTAGTATCTTTTCTTTTAGTAGACAACATGTTTCTTTCTAGCTGAAAGGGCTATGTTAAGTTTTAGCGGATGTGGCACTAAGGTAACGACCTTCACTTTTATATATTGGGATGTGTAATGTACAGAGGCTTAGATATTCAGCAATTCAATACTTGATATAAAATATAAAATATAAAATATCGAATTTTGAATAACTAATCCTCTTGTATATATTAGTATCTCAACATGAAAAAGGTGAAGGTACACTTCGTACACTTCGTTAGGCAGGGGGTCGACATATGATTAGTGGGAAAAGGGGGGGGGGGAGTTGCGTACTCTCCATCGGGTATTTGTTGGTACAAACAACCAGACCCTGCAACCCTCTAAGGGTCAAACATTAGTTTTAGTAGTAATATTAAATGTTTTAGTAGTAATAATAAATATAAGCACCTAACATAGGTGTAAAGTTGAAGGTATAGTCTAAACTTCGGTGAAAACCGAAGATAATTGGAAAGACTGAAATAAGGGTTAGGACCCTCTATAATGGTCTACAAATGCCAAACTCCGGGCAAGCCCTAAAGCCAAATGTACCAAGTAGGAGACACCAAAGGTTTCTTATGGCCGAGCTTAATCAGCCGGGTATGGTAATAAGCATTTGGATCACCCGAAAGGGTGAATGGGTCTTCGCGGATCTAAACCACTTCCCTCTGAGAGAGCGTGACTATCAAGCCCAGGTTGGTTAAACCAACAGGCTAGATAGCTTGGCTTTCAGATGTAGTGTAAAAGAGCAGAGAGTAGATGGTATTTTACAGCCATCTATATTTTTCCTTTCTATATAGTTCTTTCTCTTTCCTCTTCCACGAATTAGGCTGGAGAGTGTTAGGGGGGGGGGGGGAGGACTCAGCTCCATTTAACTTCTGATTTCTGTTATCTATTATCTATTAATTTCCTAACTATCATAGATAGTTAGGATATTAATAGAAAATAGATAGCAGAACTCAGAATTTAAATAGAGGGGAAGATGCAAAATATAGGGATAAATCCCCCAGGAGCCATAAGACTGGCACGGTTGGCTGTTAAGGTGTACTCCAATAGCCTTGGAAACAAGGCGTTAGTCCCCCGTCCTTACCTGTTTCGTTTCTCTAATCTTGAGAAAACATGTGGTAGAAGGGGGTTGGACATGAATACTGACTAGGTGATAGCTGGTTTTCTGCGAAACCTATCTAAGTAGGTCATTGTGCGCCGTCTAACGTTTAAAAGCCCGATCTTAAGAAAAGATCTAGGAAGTTATCACTTCGATAGTATATTGTGAGGAGGGCAGAGCTTGCGCCACACAATCAAATATACGCAGCTGCAGCAAAATAAGTAACTGTTTTGCAAGAGAAACCAAAAATTTTAAAGATGTTATAATGGAAGTCGGGCGATCCCCTCATAGAGTAGGCTGTACTTTAGTCAGAAGCGTATGCCTGCTATTTTTTTCATCCCATACACAGATTAGGCCCTGTTAGCTAGCTATGCATATTTTTTTTTAATGAAAAAAAAAGCTCAGCACCTTTTTAGAGCTTGCTAGCATTAAAAAAAAAGGAAGTGGCCTAACCCGTGTAGACCTCAAAAAATAATGCGTAGCTTTTAGCTACGTATTGGTCAAGCCGGGTGCCTAATATTTCATTCATCCTCCCCCGCACCTATAGGAAGGCTATAATATATACTAGAGGATGATATCCTTCCTATCAATGACGGGTCTTTAGACCCTCATTGATAGGAGGATATAATCCTCAGTATATATATTAGCCTCCTATGGTGCGGGGGAGGATGAATGAAATATTATGCGAAGCGTACTTCAGATTTAGATCTGAAGCACGAATAGTAGTGTGCTTATATCTAGTTTAATTATTATTACATAATAATTAAACGGCCCCCTCCTAGACATATTCAGATACTTATATATATATGAGAATTATATTTTTTGATATTTTTTTTTTCAATCTTGAAAAAAAATATATGCAAAAAATATAAATCTCTAATATACATATGTATCTGTATATGGCGGTGGAGGGGGGCATATAAGCGCAACTATTAATCGGGGGGGGGGGGCAAAGGTAAAGAAAAAATTAAGGAGGAGCTTAACCCTTAATCAGCAGTGTTCTCAGAGAGGAGAATCCACTAACAAAATCCGGCTTATTTTTAACAAAGCTTACTTTGTTAAATATCGTGGTTACATTTGGTAATGTAATGGAAAGTCCGGTGCTCACTAATCATATAAAGAATAACTTTAAGGTTAGGAAACCTGGTATTCAAAAGAAACTAATTATCTATAAGATATACCAGATATATCTATACGATAGCCAGCCAATAATCCTATGATGAGCTTAGTTAAATAACATAATGAGCGCGATGTTGATTAAAAGATTTGTCTCTATTATTTTCCCCTTCCCTTTCCTTGCTTTTGTCTTAAGACAAAAGCTAGGAAAGGGTTGGGGAAAATTAGGCAATGTGTTAAGGAGACGGCTGCTAATATGAGGTCGAACCCATCTTATATTTTTTTTTCTTCCCATACACAGGTTAGTTGTTTTACCCTTCCTACTCCTAGCTTTTGTCTTAAGACAAAAGCAAGGTTGAGTAGGTTGGGTTACAACATCCCCTGCTAGCTATGCATATTTTTTTTTAATGAAAAAAAAGGAAAGAGACCAAAACACAATATAACCAGATTTTTGCCAGCCGTAGAAGATTTCTATAAAGCTCCAGACTTATCCTCGGCCTTTTTCTTTCTTCTCTATTCTACTATCTATTTTCTATTAACTTCCTAACTATCTATGATAGTTAGGAAATTAATAGATAATAGGTAGCAGAAGAGAGAAAAAAGAAGAAGAATATACAGAAAGGCCTTGTAAACCTGGTAACAGGGAGGGGAGTGTAGCATGTCTGAAAACTCGTAGAAACGACATTGTGGGTCGCGATACGAATGAGCTACAGTTTCACATGGTCACCGGTGATGAAAGTGCGGAGGATAAACTTGTCCCAGGGATTTACCACTTAAGACCCTGTCTGACAACCCGTGTGGATAAATGACACACACGTCGAGATAACTGTCGGATCCAGATACGCGATTAATAAGTCGTATTTAACACTCGCAGAAATGCAACCGACCTAAATGAAACACATAAGACTTTAAAAACGGAATTCGGGATGCCCCGACTCCGAAGGATTCTACCAATCCCCTCTCTCATTAATAGGATGATTCATATATATACACTTTAACTGCCTTTTTTCATAAAGAAAAAAAAATATGCATAGCTAGCTAGCATATTTTTTTTTTCTTTATGAAAAAAAACAGGAAGGGGGGGGGGGGAAAAATACGGAATAAATGCCTTTAGTCTCTCAAAGCTTCTACGAAGCTATGAGAGACAAAGTTTTTTTCAATTATTATTATAAAAAAGAAAAAAAAATAGAAAAGGAGGGTTAAGGGAGCCAGGTAAGAAACCAACGGAAGGGGTACGGAGGCCTCGTAGTAGCAATAATAGACCACGAAGACGGAGTTGAAAAAAAGAAAATCTTTCTTGTAGATAGACCACCGATCCCGGAGTTGAATTGTCGAGGGGGCCAGCCTGAAACACGGGCGTACTACTTGTTAACGCGCCACTTAAACCAGTGAGCCTCCGTAACTTGTCCCTACGCCCAACAAGCCCATGCACTAGAAATAGTGTACGCTCTATCTGGAAAGAATTATCTTCCTAACACTCTTTGGGCTTGCTTATTTATTCATGATTAATACGTTCTATCGTAGGTCAAATCTAAAGATTTTACCTAGTGGTAGAACGTATTGATCTAGAATAAATAAGCAAGCCCTAGGAGTGAGAGGATCAGTAATACTTACCATGTCAAGAGCTAAATCATCACTTATGGGAGTTTTAGGGGGAGAGCCGTATGCATTGAAAGGTGCACGTACGGTTCGGAGGGGGGTTCACTCTCTCATCAACAGCTGTCGATGAAAGGGGTCCCTACCCTACTAATAACATCATAGCAGGTACAGAACTGTGATCTCATACAACTTGACGCAAGTCAATTTTGTATATATCGGGGGATCGTGAAGATTTTATCGGTGAGTAATTGCTCTCGGAATGGTAATGATGAATGTTAAACAATCGGACATAGAATGCTAAGGTTGTATGTCAAAAGGGAAACAGCCCAGAACAAGTGTTATAATAAGGTTCCAAAATTATTGTTAAGTGAAATAAAGGTAGTCTTTTCTCGAATTCGACCAGAAAATAGGCTTAGAAGCGGCCATTTTTTGAAGACCTGCGGGGTGATTTGGGAAATCACCTAAAGTGGGTATAATTGCCAAACTCCGGGGACCCCCTAAAGCTTCTGGTACCAAACCTTTAGTCGAAAGGCTATAGGCGGCTAAACTAATCATTTAGATATGGTAATAAGTCAGAAGATTACTTGAAAAAGAAATGGGATATCGCGGATCTAAATCAGAAAGCATTCTATGCTGTCTGTAAAAGAGCAACGAGTAGACGGTAGTTGGCACAATAATTAAATTGTGTTTGAGGTGTACTCTAATGGGTTTCGAAAGAAACTATCAAATCAGAATCCCTTCTAATCAAATAATAAACATATAGCCTTTATTGTGTATAGTAATTGTACTATATAAATAAATGCGGCGGCACTTTCTAAAAACGATTGCCGAATAATCTAAAAAAAACAAATAAAAAAAAGGGGGGGGGGTGCCATTTACGCCAGACCAGGCTACGCATACACAGGTTAGGTCTTCGCATGAATGGTTGGTTGTGTTCTTTTACTCACCGCTTATGGCTAAGGGTAGAGCTCTCTTAGATTAATCGAACGGTCGGATTTAAAGATCCTAGTGTCAGAGCGAGTGCTAACACCTCTCGACTTTGCATACCTAGATATTCTAAGTTCTCTCTGCTTGTTTCCATGAGTGGAATGGGTTCTGCTGTCAAGGTAGGTGTAGATATGAAGATAGTCAATCTAAGAGAGCTGACGGGGCCTTCTAGTATATGAAGCTGGTCTGGCCCACGACTAGGATAATATAAGCCAAAGCGTTCCAAATTCGTCTTGCAGACTGATAGCAGGATTGATATTCCCCTATACCCCCAGGAAGTAGGCCTTGATAAGTCATCTTCCTTCCTTTTTTTTTATTTTAATTAAAAAATAAAAAAAAAAGAAGGTTTAAGCAAGCCCTCTATTGCCTTTTGTTATCTAGCATTAGTTATTTATTAAATCTATTAATTTCCTATCTATCGAAGATAGATAGGATATTAATAGATAATTAATAAATAGCTAATACTAGATAACAAGAAGGAGAAACTCTAGGAGGACCATATCTGATGAGTCACTGAGACAATATTTTGTGGAGATTTTTTAATAAAACAAATTTTTTAGCGGTGGAAGATCGCATACTGCCAGCACTGTCGAGCGTAGTATTTACAGCTCGATACCAAGTGGTACCACAATTTAGCGGGAAGTCAACCTGCTTACCTACTGGACAAGTGGTCTCTTAGAGTAAGTATTGGAGTTACCTATACTATACCTTTCTAGTGGGTCCATTCAATTTTAAATAAGCTGTTACAAAAACAATATATATAAATAAAAATTTAATGTCACAAGATTCCTGTACGCTTAATCCTTGGTTTGTGACTGGGTTCACAGACGCTGAAGCTTGTTTTAGAATTTCAATTATTAAAAATAAAAACTATAAACCAGGCCTTTCCAAAGATACTGGAGGGGCTCGTTTAACTACTCTGCCTCTGTCTGTTCGGCTTTACTTTCAGATTGGGTTACATCTCCCTCTTTCTTCGTTCGGCCCTACCCTTGTAAAACCAGGAAGGTATTTACTATGCTATGTTATAAAGAATAGTAAAAGGAACGTGCTTGATCTTAGGTGTGCGTAATAAGGGTTTGCTTCCAGAAGGCACATAAAATAGTGCTGTAAGTAGGGTAGGGGTATTAAATGTAATCTATGAAATATCCCTCAGGGAGAATACCGAAAGGTATCTGCCTCTGAAGAGGAGCCAGTCTAAGGAATATTTTAATTAAGAAATCCTATTTAATTCAGGTAGTGGATAATAGGGGTAGTGGTGAGATTAAAAATCAACACCCTATGCCTCTTTAGCCTTGTTTAGCGTGAGTACATGTTTGAGTGTTCTAGATAACACGATGGGCTAATCCCTCATAGTCAAAGGTGCAAATCCTTTATTCATTATAAGGCTCGCGTGAAATTAAATACTATTAAATAGTGTTTAAGCATAGTTAAGGTTAGTTAGTTGGTTAACGTTAAATAAACGTTAGCAATTAACTCACTTAAATATTAGAAACCATACTACACGAAACCAAACCAAACCGGTTAGATCTGTTGTAGCTAGTCCAAGTATCTATTATTTTTGTGGGCCTATCAGAAAACATGATGAAAAACAATAAAAATATAAATAAATTTAACTCCTGTTCATTGGTTTGCAATTGCAATTTACTTTTTTCTAACTCGCTATCCTGGGATTCTGCTTACACTAAGATGGGTTTTGCAAGGTCTATTATTACAATCACGAATTGCCTTTATCATAAATCTAAAGCTTTACCTAAAACTCGTGCTTATACCAGTGCCGCTGATAATTCTAATAAATTTAAACCAGCAGTAGTTTATGCTAATGCTGATATTCAAAAGATGCAAATTATTAAAGAAAACAAAGGTAGGTGTGGGATTTATCGCTGAGTTAATTTATCAAATGGGAAAAGCTATGTAGGTAGTAGTATGGATCTATATGGAAGATTATCATGTTATTATAGTATAAAGTATTTAGAAAGAATAATTAAGAAGAGTAATAGTATTATTTATAAAGCATTGATAAAATACGGCTACTCTAATTTTTCTTTGGAAATTATAGAATATTGTGAGTCTAAGGATGTATTAAATAGAGAGCAATATTATCTGGATCTTTTACACCCAGAATATAACACATTAAAAATTGCGGGTTCACGCCAGGGCCACAACCATACAGAGGAAAGCAAAGCCAAAATATCTGCTGCTACAAAAGGTGATAAGCACCCATTATATGGAAAAACACACTCAGAGGAAACACGAGCTAAAATGTCTGTAGCTAAAAAGGGTAATACTCTTTGATTAAATAAAACCCACACAGAGGATACTAAAGCTAAATTGAGAGAGTCTGCAAAGGATAAATGTAAAAAAGTAGAATTTTTGGATCTTGAAACGAATAAAAAGACAAGTTATGATTCTATCCGTGAAGCAGCTAGGGTTCTTTCTTGCGCCCCCAGTGCTATTAAATATTCTTTAAACAAGCCAGGCGTTAGAGCCTACAAAGGTAGATATGTTTTTACGGCGCTAAAAACGTAACAGGAGAGGGTTCCCGTCGGCCTCTAAATTAGGGGTGGGAAAAATTTATAGATCACGCTCTGATTCCAGTGAACTGCAAATTTCTTCTTTTAAGGATATGAGCGCAATTATTGACTTTTTTGATAGATATCCTTTGATAACTCAGAAGCTGGCCGATTATCTCCTGTTTAAACAAGCATTTGAATTAATTAGAAATAAAGAACATTTAACTATTGAAGGTCTAAATAAACTTATAGCAATCAAAGCATCCCCCCCCCTACGCCATATACAGATACATATATATATAAGAGAATTATATTTTTTGCATATATTTTTTTTCAAGATTGAAAAAAAAATATGCAAAAAATATAAATCTTGGCCCTCCTCCTCTTCTCTCTCTTTTCCCTCTTTTAGAGAGGAAAAGAGAGGGAAGAGAATAGAGGAGGGAATATATATAGCTTTCTTCCCACTCTTTCTCTCTCTCTCTATAGAGAGAGGAGAAAGAGAGAGAAGAGGAATAGTATCTGTATATGTCTGGTGGGGGGTGAGGTTAATAAAGGTCTTCTGAGTGAATTAAAGGAAGTCTATCCTGACGTAGAGCCAGTTAAAAGATGTGACGTTGTCAATAAGGAAATACCAGACCCTAATTGGTTAGTTGGATTTACGAGTGGTGAAGGGTGTTTCGCGGTTAGGGTTTTTGGTTCAACACATAATAAAACTGGCTACCAGGTTCAGTTGAGATTTCAAATAACTCAACAGGACCGGGACCTGGAATTAATGGAAAGTATGGTAAACTATTTCAATTGTGGTGTAATTTCTAGACGTGGGGATGTTGTTGATTTTCACGTTACAAAATTCACGGACATAACTGAAAAGATAATTCCATTTTTTGCAAAATATCCAATATTAGGAGTGAAGAAAGAAAACTATGTGGATTTTTGTAAAGTCGCCGAATTAATGAAAGAGAAAGCTCACCTTACAGAGGAGGGGCTTGAACAAATTCGAAAAATAAAAGATGTCATGAATAGCCATAGGGAAGGGGAAGACTCAGTCGAAAGTTAAAATAGTTTAGCTTCCACGATGTGTCTAACCAAAGGGGGGGGGGTTGAATGACCCTGTTTAGATTATTAAGATTATGTTTATATTTGCACGATAAATCTGACCGCCATGCGTAACAGAGCACTGGTTTACATATTGTAATAATATGCATTGAAAAAGGCATCAAAAATTTACCGGATCTCAAATAATATACCGAAACCTTGTCCATATTTATAGATAATTATATATATGGGGTAGCGGAACGTAGGGTATATATAAGCTTTTTTCTTTTTAAGAATGATAATATAACCCTAGTGATAATGCTGACATGAGTAACGATAAAGGTAAACTAGGTTTACCTCGCCTTAAGTTTATGGCATACTAAAGTAACGGCCTCTAAGTTTATGTACCTAAAGGACTAAACGATGAGAAAACCTTTTTTATACGTATCAACCTTTAAGTGTGTATAAGGGTTCTGGAAAAACGCTAAAAATATAACCGTACCTATAAACCAACTCAGGTAAACAAGTAGAGAATACGAAGGCGTTTGAGTGAACAATGTTAAAGGAACTCGGCAAACTAACTACCGTAACTTAGGGAGAAGGAGAGCCGTTCCTCCTGATTAATATCAGGTAAAGAAAAGGAAGCATAGAATCGTGTTGTACGACTGTTTAATTAAAACAAAGCACTTTGCAGTAAGATAAAAATCAAAGTATTGAGTGTGATGTCTGCCCGATATCGGCTGGTTAACGGATTTGCTTAGTTGAATAAGCTTGGCTTTGAAGGATACCCCGATCAATGGCGGCCTTACCTATGAGGGTCCAAAGGTAGCGGAATACCTTGGCCGTTAAATGCGGTCTTGCATGAATGAAAACTTGGGGTGGACTCCCCCGTCAAGCATATATTGTCTTGTCTTTAGAATTTACTGCTATGTAGGTGGGATAGAACAAAGTTCTCCTCCTACTTTATGCTCTTAGAGCAAACTACAAACTATAATCTTTTATAAAATTTCGACACCGGTCGATGTACCCATACTCAAAAAATAGCCGTTGAAGGCCTAGCTACAAGCCGTGTAGCTTCGTAGGAAGCTGCACAGATGATGAATATAAAATAATTGTAAATATGATAAGTAATGTGTGAAAAACACACTATGGAATACTCTTGTGTCTAAAAAGGGGCTTTATAAGTCTTTTTTTTAATAATAACCGCAGTAGAGACATAAAGATAGTTTTACTAATTATATTTGTCATGTAGGCTGTTGTCCGTATAATACGGTAGCTATCACCACAGCCACAGGCAACAACTGCTAGATGATGGCAATAGTGAATTACCTAAATCGAATTGGCCCGAGATTCTGGGTAAAAAGGGTCCCTTAATGTCTGCATATAAATTAGCTAACATGTATATTAACAGTGGTGAGATTATAACGGCAAATGAGGTTAATAGTGTGTTAGCTTTTTCCGGGATTAGCATTACTCAAAACATGTTAGATACTATATTAAGTAGATCGAGATTAGAATTTTCTAATTTAGATTCGGAGATTGTGAGATCAGATCTATTTATGCAATCTATCGGTACAGTAAGAGGTAAGGCTACACCGGGTGTATATATATGAACACATTTAGCTACTCTTTTTTCTTTTTTCTCCTACATATTAAACCTACTAATATCCTACCTCTTATAGGTAGGGTATTAGTAGATAGTTAATAGGAGAAAAAAGAAAAAGGGCGACAAGCAGATATCTTTTAACCTGTCTTTGGTGTCTTTAGGGCGAACTAGTTTCATAATTCTAATAAATAATATAAGATAATATATAAATGATATGTATTTAATATATTTATATATGTTTGAATTATAAAGAAACTACTAAGGATTACAAGCAATATATAAAAGAGGTACCTAAGTTGTGATTCATTTACACGGAGACCTGCTCTATTAGAATTAAGTAAAACGGACTAGAACCTGTTTGAAAGATTAAAGGGGGAACCTTCCTCTAAGGCTAAACCATTTTATATAAGCGATAGTGAATAGTACCGTGAGGGAATAGTAATAAATAGTAGGTTTATAAGCAGCTCTATGAAATCTAAAATTAATTAGAGCGTACCTTTACAGCAAAGTTACTTTGCAAACTTCGCCCTAGACCTAGCGTCCCTCTCGAAAGGAACGTCCTTTCTTTACTATTTCATAGCTTTTACAAAGCAATGAAATAGAATGAAAGTTTATCTCTTTTTTCATCTAACATCTACTATCCTTTTTATTAAGTAATTAATAAAAAAAAAATAAAAAGGAGAAAATCTTCGGGCCTAATCCTCTATGGATATTAAACCACCCTGCCTATTGACCTGGCCCTATGTTTAAATGTAAAATGTAGGAAAAATCACATTATAAGGATGGCGTTGGTTATCCTTATCTAAAGACGAGATTAACTTTTATATTGACAAGGTGTTACCACTTTGTGACTATCTCAATCTCTCTTTATCTCGACTATAGCTTTTGACTTTAATGTCCCCTATAGCCGTAAAATTTAAACTATCTAGTATAATATTCTATTTATCTATTAAGATTAGATTAATATAAATAATTAATATTAAGGATGAGTTCAGGTTCGAGCTACCAGAGGGGGTCAGGGACAGCTGCCTGAATTCTGTATAACTAAACTAGATCTATATAAAATTTAAACATGAATAATAATAATAATAATAATTTAATCTTGCCTGTAAAAAGCTATGGAGATTCAAAAGCTCTGAACCCTAATTTTATCTCAGGGTTCTCAGACGCAGAGGGGTGTTTCCACATTTCAGTTTCCTCTAGAGCCTCTTCAAAGTTAAAATGACGTGTGGAGAGTATTTTTGAAATTGGTTTGCATCAAAAGGATTTACCATTGCTATTAGCCATTCAGAGTTATTTTAAGGGAATAGGGACTGTGGTTGTAGATTCTAAAACCAAGATGGCTTTTTTTAAGGTTAGAAGTACTAAAGACCTGCTTGATGTTATAATTCCTCATTTTAACACATATCCTTTATTAACTAAGAAACGTATAGATTTTATTTTGTGGTGTAGAGTTGTTAATATTATGGAAACGGGCGGCCATTTAACACTTGAAGGACTGCTGGAAATTCTTAGTATTAAAAGTCTTAGTAATAAGGGACTTACACAAAAATTAACTACAGCATTTTCAAATATTAAGCCTTGTGTACTCCCTGAAGTAGAACATTTAGCAATCTATGACCCCTACTGATTAGTTGGGTTTATAGCAGGAGACGGTTCATTCTCATCTTCTCCTTACAGAGTCAAGTCTTACAGAGCTAGATTTCATATAACTCAAGACAATAGAGATTTAGATTTGCTTGAGGAAATTAAAAGTTATTTTGGTGTGGGTAATATCTACAAGAACGGTACTGTTTTTAATTACGAGGTGGGATCCATTAAAATTTGTTTAAGTCATATAATACCGTTTTTTGAAAAATATCCTATTCCATCTGCTTCCAATAAGTTTCATAACTTTAAAATTTGAAAAGAAATTGTGGAGATTCTTAATAGCCCTGAGATTTCTTTAGAAAAAAAAGCACGAATCGATTATTTATTATCTGGATTAAATAATTGAACAGATTAATACTTTTTTTCTTGGTGTATCTAATATATTTCGGTGCTATTTCCTTCCGTAAAACGGAGGAAATATTACCAGAGTATATTATTAAACCAACCAATGAGACACTCCCTCCAGATTCAGTTTTTATTAAATAAAGTGGGTTCATCTTCTGGATTAGCCCGTAGATTAATTGGTTATATAAATGATACACATGTGACTACAGGTAAACTTATACCTTTAATTAAAAAAGAAGGTATAGGTGCATTTAAATTAGAGGTCATACCTTTGACAGAGTCCTATGCTGAAAAACAAGAGATTTGCTTAGAGCAATATTTTTTATTGCACTCTGAATTTAATCTTAACACTCTGAGAGTGGTTAGTGATATTTCAGGGGTAAGAGCCAAAAAATTGTACATGTACACTAAGGATCTTTCTAAGTTAATCTATGCAGCAGACATTCAAGAAGATTTCATCTTTAAGCTAGGTGTACATCATAGTACATTTAGCCATTGTTTAAAAACAGGTGCGATTTATTTAAATAAGTATATTTTTACAAATAAACCGCCCCTCTTTCCCTCTTTCCCTCTTTCCCTCTTTCCCTCTTTCCCTCTTTCCCTCTTTCCCTCTTTCCCTCTTTCCCTCTTTCCCTCTTTCCCTCCCCTGCGCCATATACAGATACAAATATATATCAGAGAATTATATTTTTTGACATATCAAATATTTGATATCAAATATTTGATATGCAAAAAATCTAAATCTCTTATATATATTTGTATCTGTATATGTCTGGAGGGAGGGGTACGGGAGTATGGTTAGTGACATGTCGGAGGAAGATGTAAAAACCATGCTTAATAAGGATAGATTAGAAGAGCTAGAGACTAAAAATGTCACTAGAAAAGTACGCATAATATCTGCGGACGATAATAGTGACAGTAGATTGTTTGATACTATTGGAGATTGTGTAGCTTATCTTAATAGTATTGCTCCTTCTAACAAGACAACTCTGAAAAGGCGTATTGAAGCTAAAAAACCATACCATGGGTACTATGTAGAATTGGAAAGTGACGAAAGAATGCCTATTGGCGACAAAGCAGTACAAGTCAGTGTTACTGATATATCTTCAGGTAAAACAGAGATATATTCTTCAATGAGAGAGGCAGCTTTATCTTTTGCACCTGAGCATATTACCACTGGACCTACTGTAAAAGCATATGCTGACAGTGGAAAAGTTTTCAAGTGCAAATACCTAATTACATACTCGAAAGGGTAGACCGTTTGTAAAATAACAAACGTATTTATAAAAGATGTAGACAACATGTTTCACAAGAGAATCTCTTGGTGAAACGCAGTAAATCTCTAAGCAGATGTGGCACATATGCTTGGTTATAGTGGGATCAAGTTTAGGTAACTTGATCTTAAATGTGCGATAAAGAGGCAAACTCCGGGAACATCCTAAAGCTCTTTTAACCAAAGTATATTGGAAACAATATAACTGGCCCGATTAATGACTCGGGGTAAGGTAACATCAAAAGAGATATACGAAAGTAAAATGGATTACCGTGGATCTAAATCAGACATATAGTCTGTAAAAGAGCAACGAGCGGATGCTTCTTCATAATTATTTATTAACTTGGTGTCTATATTTTAGCTCAAGAAATATCTATGTAAGGTGCGCTCTAGTCACCGGGAAACCGGCTTTTAAGCGAACCGCGATAAGCGTAATTACCTTAAGATTAAAGATAACCACAATGGCCTCTCCTAATGTTAATAACTAAGGAAAATTTGTGGAACGGAATGATTTAACGATACAACAGCTGTCTCTAGCATTGGCTCAGTGAAATTACAATAGCAGTGAAACGTGCCACTAGTCAGTAAAGATAATTTATCTGGCTGGTTTGCTGCGTTGGTGAAAATCCAACTCTGTGGTGTTTAGCTCAGTTAAACAAATTAAGGAATATAGGGTTGAGACAAGGATACAACCGAACAACTCTATTCTCTGCAGAAAACAAAAGGTGAAAACGGTTAATGACTTTCCAGTTAAAGACCGTCGGCAGTTGTATATGTCGCTACAGACTGGTTCGCCGGGGCTGGGCTGAAATGCCCGTCCGAATGTACAGTCGGATCCTGGAACGAGTGTGATATCGTAGGGAGGCGGAATAATCTAACCACACACGGTAGGTATCCATGCACGGTGGAAGTAACTCCCTGATGGGCAAACCATCTTTAGTTAACGGATTGGCAGATGCTTTGGGGGGGGGGGAAAAAATAAAAAAAAAAAGTTCCACATTAGCCTACTAAAATCAATAGTATAAGGAGTAACGCTGGTTACCCTTACCTAAATCGGGCATATTACCTAAGCGATATATAACTTTATAATGATAAGGTGTTACATTTTGTACAGTTTATGATTATCTCAATATCTGCTATAGCTTTTACTATAATATAGCCTATAGTTGAAAAATTTAAACTATCTAGTCTAATATTCTATTTATTTATTAAGATTAGATTAATATAAATAATTAATATTAAGGATGGATTCAGGTTTGAGCTACCTTTCTCCCCTCAGCATCTACAACATAGCAAAGCTATGTTGTTGATGTGAGCAGGAGGAGAGGGGGGTGCAGCTACATCAACTACATAGTTTCACTATGTCGTCGATGATAGCTCGCAAGCTATCCCTCGGTAAGGGACAGCTGCCTGAATTATGAACAACTCAACTAGAAAAATAACTTATTTTAGACATGCAAAACATAAAAAATTTTACTGAATGATTCGTGGGGTTTTCAGATGGGGAGGCTTGCTTTTTAATTGTTAAAAAATCTAACAGCGGTTCTGGAGTTAGATTTAGCTTTGTGTTCCAATTGGGCTTACACCGGGATGACTTAGAAGTGTTAACTTACATAGCAAAAACACTGGGGATAGGCCGTGTAACTGTTGATGAAAAAGAGGCCGAATGTAGATACATTGTTTCTGACATTGCTGGGGTAGAAAAGTTAATTGTTCTTTTTGACGAATTTAACTTGAATACCACAAAACACATGGACTATCTGGCTTTTAAAAAGGCTTTCTTTCTATACAGAGATCGGGAGGGTGTAGTCACGGAGAGTCTTGTGGAAGAGATTTTAAAAATTAAAAGCGGTATGAATAATAATCGAACGGACTTTACCTACCCTGTTGACCATAGAATTAATATAACTAGTTCTTGGTTGTTAGGATTTGTGGAAGCGGAAGGATCTTTTCATTTATATCGTGATACACTTGCACCTGCATTTACAATTGCTATGAGTATAGCGCAGTTGCCTGTGGTTGTTAAAATCAAGGAATTCCTAGTTGAAAACTTAGGTTTTGACGATTCCTCAAAGTGAAAAGTTGAAAATAGTGAGTTGATAGGTGTACACACTCAAGCTGCAAGAGGTACAACTCTAGGTGCTGTACGAGTCACAATAAGAAACGTACATATTTTAAAAGCCTATGTCATACCATTTTTCAAAAACTTAGGTTTGATAAGTAAAAAGGGTAAAGATTTGAATGATTTTGAAACAATCTGTCGGATTATTTATTATGGAGGACATAAGGATGACAAAATCAAATCTTTAATACTTAAATTGTCTTATACTATGAATAACTTCAGATTGTCTAACAGCAAAAAGGCGGGTGAAGCTTTAAGTTTACAAGAGATGACTTTATTGAACAATGCTTTACCTCACCTTGAACACTTAGCGGATGGTCGAATAGTGCATATTGAGACAGGGCGAGTAGTAGATCAAAACAACATTGTCTTAATAACTCATGCAGATGGTGTTGTAAGTAGGGTTCTCACTGTGGAAGAAGCTGCTAAAATTTTAAATATTAGTCGTACTACACTTGGGAACTACTTCAGAAAGTCTGACACAGAGGGGATAGAGGTTAAAGGTTGTCAGGTTAAAAGAGTGAGAGTTTTCCACCCTTACTCTGCGGGTGAGTGCAAATAGGTGACCGGCGCAAGCACGCAGGCTACCCCCTTCTTTTTTCTTTCTTTTTCTATCTTTTCCTTCTTTTAATTCCCTATCTATCTTCGGTAGATAGGGAATTAGAAGAAGATGAAAGGATAGAATAAGGAAGAAAGAAGGTCAGATGGTTCCCCTCCCCTCATGGAGTGTTCATATATCTACGAATTAGGCCCTTCCGTTCAATGCGGTTTATTAGCTAAGACAACAGCCAGCATTGAGGGAGGGGGTATAATCCTCTAGATATTAGTAACACTCTATAATGAGGGGGGGGTAATAAGAAAAGTGTTTTTTCTTCTTTTCCTGATTATTACTTTCTTCAGCTACGCTGAAGATGACAATAAATGGGGTAACGGAGAAGAAAGAAGAGAAATAAATGTAGTAGATATAATAGATGGGCAAAAGGAGAGGGGGTTCTTTAAACAATATATTAGTATGCAATGCCCTTAGTGGCATTGCATACTAATATAAACACACTTTGGGGGGGGAGGATTGTGGTGTCATGGGGTGTTTTTGTAATTTGCGCACCGCTGCATTGTTTAGTTTATGTGTTGGGTATCTAGGATAACCAGGATGCCTAACTGGTAGAAGGTTATTAAACTTTCGAGGGCGGGTTTGAGGGATAAACTATGGTGTGCATACTACCCCTTCACCATCTCGAAATAAATGCGTTTTCCTATTCTTTCCTGCATTTTAATCTCCTCCTGGGCCCTGGGCCCGCCTTTATAGGAAGGGTTTATTATAAAGATATGATCAATAAATACTGTGATAGTATTTATTGATCTAATCTTTATATTAAACCCCTCATATAAAGGTCGGGGGGGCCGGGTGAGGAATTTAATTAAATCAGATTAAAATCTATGAGAGCGTAGAAAAGGCATTTCATTCCGCAGAGGAAAGCCAAGAAAAATAATAGGAGTACGCTGCCCCTTTATTATTATAAATAATAAAAGGGGGTAGCCTGCGTGCCTGCGTGCCTGCGTGCCTGCGTGCCTGCGTGCCTGCGTGGGGGGGGCTTACAAGGTTTAGTAAGAATTTCTGGTGGTAACTAATTTTTTTTTTTTTTTATATTGGTGAAATTAAGTAGCCAAATAATCCACACGTAGGTTGAATTGTAAAAATTAACAATTCAATTGCATAATGACTACTAGTATGGGTAGGTCTCCATCGCACGGTGGAAGCAACTCCCTGATGGGCAAACCATCTTTAGTTAACCAGGAATCGGAAGATGCTGCTTACCTCTAGTCAGACGAGAAGACCCTAAAATATATAAATCAATAATTACTAAGGTATAGTGGGTTCACCTGTTGCTCAAAAAAAATAAGTTTCATAGTCGGTGAGGGAGGGGGGGGTAATAAAAATGAACCCCGTGAAAGACCAATATTTTTATGCGTTAGCTAAATGGTAAGGCGCTTGACTACGGATCATTCGATTGCAAGTTCGAATCTTGCACGCACATAAATAAAAAGATGTAGGTGTATAATAATCAATATTATTGCTAAAAGGGAAAACCGAAGGGTGTAACAGTTAGGGGGGGGGTTATGCCTTTTTAATGCGGAGCTATGCATAGGTATGCATAGCATAGCTACGCATTTAAATGCATTTAAGTGATGCATTTATTTTTAATGCCTCCCCCTATTGGAGAGTTCTCTTTCTTTTCCCTCTCTCTACCTCCTGAATCCCCTCTTTAATAGGAGGAGAGAGAGAGGAAAAGAAAGGGAAGAGAGGGTGAGTATTAAAGAAAAAAATGGGAGCTGGACCTTTAGGATAATACTGATGAAATAATCTCAAAATATAGGATTGAATTCTGTGCACCAGAGGGTGCGAACTCTTTTACTTTAAAGGTAAATAAATTTGAGTATATATAAAAAAAATATTACAATGAAAAAAAATCTAACTAAAATACAAAGTCGTTCATTTTTCTTTTCTGCCGTTTTCCAGGCCAATGATTTAACGGCTCAAAGAATTACAAGTCGACCTATCTATAGAACAAATATTAATGTGGTGGGTAGAAGTTATTCAAGTTTAACAAAGGGGAGAAAAAAAGATTTAATAAACCCTAATTGAGTAACAGGAATTATAGACGGTGAGGGATGTTTTATAATAGCTACTATACCTACCACTAGTTCCAGTAAATACAAAGTTTCTTTAAGACTTAGTGTAACTCAAAAATCACATTCTGTTGGCATACTCTATGATCTGCAAAATTTTTTTGGTTGTGGTCAAGTGATTACATCTTCCCATGACTGTATGAGATATGTAGTACAAAGAAAAGGAGATATTTTAGAAAAAATAATTCCTCACTTTGTGGAATACCCTTTAGTTACTTCTAAAATTCTTAATTTTGAAACTTTGCGGGAGGCTGGAGAGATAGTGAGAAGAGGAGAGCATTTAAGTTTAGAGGGGGTGGAAAAAATATTAGCTCTTAAGGCTTTGATGAATAAAAATAGATCTTTTGAAGATTTGCATAATCATTTCTCAACAAAAGAAATAAAATTGAACCCTCACTGAGTACAAGCTTTTGCAGATGCTGAATGTTGTTTTGGTGTTCTATTGTCAAAATCAGAAACGGGTAAAATTGTGACTAGAAACAGGTTATCTATTTCACAAAGTATTCATGATATTGCTGTTTTAGACGCTTTAAAAGATTTTTTTGGTTCAGGCTATGTTTCCCCTAAAGTAGAAGGCTTAAGTTTAAATGAAATTAAAGAATTAGATAGATCCTTCTATTATAATTCTACACCTGAAACATTTATACCTTTTTTTGACAAATATCCTATGCATACAAGAAAGCAATTAGATTATCTAGATTTTAAGAAATTTTTAGAGTTAAAAAGAAGCCAGGCTTATTTGACGAAGGATGGATACGACGAAATGTATAAATTGAGTTCTAATATGAATTCAGGTAGAGGAGGTATTAAAAGGGTAGGTTAATATTCAAATATTAATATTAGCAATCAAGAACGTTTAGGGAATAGTTGGGGGGGGGGTAACGCAAACCTAAATTGTTTAAAATAAAATTGTATACACGATGTTACGTTGTATTATAAGACGTATGTGTATATTGTGCCCTACCATGAAGGAGTTGCTTCGCTAGAAACTTATTTTTTGTGGGCTAATTTGGCCCGTCTTCTTGGTGTGCCCAGTAGAATTGTTAATACGCACCCCCCGAACTTAGTGCCTTTCCTCACACTTATATAGCTTCTATGAAGCAATATAAGTGAGGGAAAGTCCACGCCATATATATAATATATATATATATGTCTTCTTTCTTTCTTCCCTACTATTCTCTCTCTCTCTTTTTCTATGATCTGTATGTATACAGATCATAGAAAAAGAATAAGAGAATAGTA
>Ga0247807_10000368_pt1 | contig 28502 bp, 20 predicted proteins | sample UWRJL074202C1_FD_179931 | JGI IMG/M metagenome (GOLD analysis project Ga0247807, IMG submission 179931) | Plant litter microbial communities from Arlington Agricultural Research Station in Wisconsin, United States - UWRJ-L074-202C-1 | ecosystem: Environmental > Terrestrial > Plant litter >...
CGCATTTCGAGGCCGGCCTCGTTGTGAGAGAGCTGTCCTGCTTATTGCCCCCGAATCAACGGCCTTGAAGTATTCCAAGTCAATATTACGTGCAGTTTCTTTGTCTTCTTCTTCACTATATGGAAGGTCTCCGAAGCCTGCTTGTACAGTGCGTACAAGGTTTGTATGAGCTCGAAGACTAGCAACCTCAAGGCCAGTTGCTTTGTCGAAAACCTTTACCTCGTCGTCACTGCTTCCACTGACAATCCTGCGACCATCATACTGGACACAAGCAATACCCTTAGTGTGTCCGATGAGTGTTCGTGTAAGAGTCTGCTCAGGCCAATTCCAGATCTTTACAGTACGGTCTCCAGAAGCCGACACCACCTCGCTGCCATAAATCTGGACTGCATTGACTGCTGCATTATGACCCTCCAAACATCCAATCAACGAGTAGGCTGGCTTGGTAGGTAACCCGGCATTTGGCGCAGGGTTGAACCCATAGTTATTAAGATATGTTGGAACAGGATGTACTGCACCGGGGACACCTGGATAGCCTAAGTCTCCATGGTTCATAGGTCGGCGATTGAATATCTTGATTGTTTTATCTTTGGAGCAGGTAACCAGGACTCGCTTATCAAACCTGACATTCAAAACGGATTCTCGGTGAGCCTTTCGCAATCGTTGGATAATCTGTCCTGTTGAGAATTTCCATAAAACTACAGTAGCATCACTGCTGCCTGAAACAATCAAATCCTCATCTGGATCGGCATCGAATTGAAGACACAGGACAGAGCCGGTATGACCACAGAGCGGTAAACGAACAAGCCGCCTAGTATCGAGATTCCATATGCGAAGACTTTTATCTCGACTTCCACTTACTAAGTATTTACCAGAGAATTGGATTGTGTAAATGCATTCGTCATGAGCTTCTTCGGGATGACTTGGGTGTGGAAGTTGGAAGTTTGTATACCTTTCCGCCTCCCAGTTAGCCTCTAGCCGCCGCCTCTGTGAATATAAGTATTGCCAGTTTAGCCTTTTTTTCCCATCTGGATCGGTAGTAGTGAGAGAGAAAACATTGGCTACGGGAGGCGGGTTTTTAGGAAGAGCTGCGGCTGCGGAAAGTCGTCTGTTTTTGGCATTGCTCTCTAACGGAAGTCTCACTGGTTGAGGTATGTAATTCGCCGATATTGTGCTACGGATGGGAGATGACGGCGCATCTGCCATATTTTCATCAATGTCCGATTTGCCGTGGCGTGGGTGTCCGAATAAAGATTCCTGCTTAATTGTACCCGTATCGGCGTCTATCATCTCGAGGTCGCCAGAGTCACTGTTTGTACCAAAACTTTGGAGCAGCCGCTGTGGTGTTGCCCTCCTCTTGTTTGGCTGATGCTGATAGTCATCCTCACTGGATCTAGATCGTTCGACGTTTATAGACTCCTCAAACTTGGAGATCTCGGGGCGAATCACCCGGAAACCCTCCAATAGATACAACTGTTCCCATAGTTGTCGATCTAACGCCAGTTGCATCCATTTACGAGAGGCCTGTACCGTGTTGATCAAGGATACCGGATCGAGGAACCGCAGGATATTCAGACAGACTTCTTCGGGAAGATATTGAATGAAGTCAATATAAAGTCGAGGGCGCAGGCGGCGCACTATCTCGCAGACCTCAGATGTTGGGAGATTATTGATGATACCTACCGCAAGCTCTGTCTCACACATTAGAGATGGCTCTTTTCTGGGGTGTCGACCTATTCTTACCAGCACGTTGAGCCACTGACATATCAGCAATCCACGCAGGCAGATTCGCAGATGCAGAAACACCGCTGACAGTGCCCACGGTCATCGGATCCTCGCTATATCCTTCATCTTGTAACGGTTGTTCATAGGAGGCCATACTGATGTTGCAGCTCTGCCCGTGTGTATTGTTGTATTTTTTGTTTGGAAGCTCCTTACAAATGCAATGGGACTTGCCTGGGCAGCTGCCTTGGTTTACTGGTAATGCGTAGTTCACAACCGGTATAAGGTTTGTTTATGTGACGGTGACGTGATCAGGCCTGATTCCTGCAGGAAATGCGCACATGTATTAAGGGACGGCCTGATGGTGTATTATGTTCTTAGTAGTGTTATTAGTTGTATACTTATGGCGTAAGGATATCGCTGTCTTTTCTCCAGCTCCAGCAGAGCGGTCGAATGTATTGAAGTTGTTGATCCAGCCTCACCGCGTGTGTTGACTGGACCAGGCAGCAAACTAGATTCTGCCGGTGCGGCCGATCATTCTGTAACAGACCTTCCGTCCAATTTATAGACTTGATCATCGAATTAATTGCAACGCTCCGAACCGATCTAGATCTTCAAGCGTAGTTTGTGGATTTGAGCATGTAATTTAATAACATCTCCCAAAGCATCGTGTGTCCTTACAATTTTACAGTACTCTAAGAATATCGTCTTTTGGAAACACGATATCATCTAAAATGGGGGGGCGGTGAGAGCCTATCGGAATGAGGGATGTGATTAGAGATTGCTTGGAGCCGCTGACTTGGGCTTGACTTGGACTCCTGAGACAGAAGCCGCCCACCAAGCAGACGAGACAAGACGAGACGACGCATTTGGGCAAACAGCTTTCCCCCGCCTCCCTATTCCCTTTTCCTTAGCAGTCTACTCGATCACCACGCTCACACGGTTCGAAAGATCAGCTTGAATTTCGAAGGAGGAACTTTTCGCTCCTTCTCTTTTCTTTGTTGTTGATGTTAACCGGCGGCGTGCCTTCAAAAGGTTATGGCTACTGAGCGACTGCTTCAAAGAACCCAAACAGCGCCAGTTTACTCAAACAACCCACCGGGGAGATCTCATCACCTGGGTCTGAGTCAGACCATGAGCCATGCCTCAAGGTCTTCGCAGCTATCTGGCACGACCGCCTATGCATCCTCCTCCTCGACTTCGCTCTCCTCCATGACAAGCTCAACAACCTTAGTACCAAACAATGGCCCAGTCCAGGCTACCAACAATATTATCAACCAAAGGGCCGATGCTTCGAGGTCTTTATACCAAATCTGCGTGAACCTAAGACAAAGGCTGGCACTGGTTCCGGGGTTCGATGCCCATCTACACGATTCGGATGATGAAGATGAGGGGGAAGATATGGATCCTGTCTCGTCCTTGTGGAGGTGCTTGCGGAAGGGGACACCTCTTTTGACCATATATAGTGCTATCAAACCTTCGGATCCGTTACAAATCGACGAGAACTTAAAGCCTGATAGGAGACCAAAGGTTGCTGCTTTCAAGTTTGTTCAAGCATGCCTACAAGATTTAAAGCTACCACCCGGCGAATGCTTTACTCTATCAGACCTCTTTGGGGATGATACGACGGGTTTTGTAAAGGTATATACTCATAGTATTTTCTCACAACTCTGTACATTATGCGCATGCTAGGCGTTTAGTATATCTCGGTATTGGCCCCTTGCTTACCGATTACCTTTAGGTCACTCAAGTCATAAATATTGTCCTCGATGTCGCCCACAGTCGTGGGTTTCTCAAGGATTCCACTCCAGAAAATTCGGAAGCTATGGCGAACATGCCTGGTTCTAAGATGAGTTATCGAGATCATGTTGTGCGGGAACTAGTAGATACCGAGCGCAAATATGTTCAAGATCTTGAAAACCTCCACGAATTGAAAAAGAAGATAGAGCAAAAGGGAGTTATCCCCGGAGACGTGGTACATGCCATTTTCCTCAATATTAACGCCATCTTGGACTTCCAACGAAGGTTCCTTATCAAAATTGAGACCACCAACGAACAGCCACAAGAACAACAGCAGTGGGGTCTACCCTTCGCCAACTACGAAGAGGCTTTTGGTATCTACCAGCCTTTCATAGCGAATCAACGTAAAGCGGCCGCTATAGCCAAAAAAGAGTTTGACAAAATCTCGCAAGCTGATCATCCTGTTGTTGTTGACTTCAATACTTTAGATGGGTTTCTACTCAAACCTATGCAACGTCTGGTCAAATATCCACTACTACTCAAGGTTTGAGCCCTGGCCTACCTAGTCCATTTTGCCGTGCTGACTCCAAGCAGGATTTGCGTGATAAAACTGATGCCAACGATGATACTAAAAAGGATCTCAATGATGGTATCGAAGCTTCAAATCGTGTTCTCATGCAAGCAAATGCTGCCGTAGATCGGGAGCTAAGGCACGAGGCTTTAGGAGACCTCTGTGATCGTGTAGATGATTGGAAGAACCACAAGGTTGATCACTTTGGAGATCTACTACTCCACGGCCACTTCCCTGTGGTAACGGGTAAAAGCGAACAACAAAAAGAAGTATGCCCCCATTCGGCTTTAATCGATTCTACTTCTGCTTTGAACCTTCTTCAGAGCTGCAGTCAGTGCAAAGCGCAAGGCGCTTTCATTAAGGCCAAACTCTAATTTCTAAGAAAGAAAGGCAGTTTCCCCTTAGCGAACAACCATCCTAGTCACTTCTCTTAATCCCCAATGACCAGCGTCAATATGGCATGGAGAGCGATTAGACGCAGGCTCTATCAACGGGATTGATTTTCTCCACCCCACGTGTATCAATCATATTACTGGAAAGAAGTTGTTACATCAAAATTATGCTGACGAAATGGGCTTTGCGCCCAATTGCGAGTAGTATACTATATACCTTTTCGAACGCATTTTACTGTGCTGTACTGAGGCATCGAGTAAATCAAAAGACAAACTCATGGGAGTGCAGAAAGACAAGAAAGACAAAAAGGACAAGCGGCACAAGGACAATAAAACCGGGAAACTACAGTTGAAAGGTCGCATTTTCATGGCCAATGTTACCGAGGTTGTGTCTCTGGGAAAGCAAGGTAATCATATTTCCTGATTTTAGAGTATCACGTCTAATCGCCGTAGGTTCATACACAGTCCAAATCTTTTGGAAAGGCGACCCAGGAGTTGAGAATTTTATAATAAGATTCTCCAATGAGGAGACCATGAAGAAGTGGTACATGGGTGTTGATGGCCAACGAAAGGAACATGCCAATTCACTATTGTCAGCTACAAGTCCGGATGCTGTGCCACCTGAGTTCGCTTGGATGAAAGGCCAGACTGCTATGATGACAAATCCATATGCTCAACAGGATGATGATGAGGAGGAGGACGAGGAAGATGGGTACGGCACTGGACGTGCGAGTCTCTACCAAGGGCAACAGGGCTCCTCTTTCTCTACAAACGCATCTAGTACAAGTCTCCGGTCGAGATCAACTACTGGCGAAAGCACGCAATCATTAGCTGGAATCGCAAGGGCGCCGCCCCCACGATTTCCTATGGGGCTGGGTAACCCACCACCACTGAGTGTCCAAACTCAATTAGCATCGGGGGCAATGCCTTCCCCATCCCAACGGGGAGGAGAGTCGTACTTCTCTCCGGTTGCTGAATCGCCTGCATCGTTTGGTTCGAGAACGAGTGCCACATCTTCCATGTTCCCGTTTCCACGCCAAGGAACTCCTCAGGGTAGTTGGGAAGACTCAAATCGCTACACAGCTCCTGCAATTGGACGTGTACCATCGAGAGACTCTTCGACCCCTACTAATCAGTACCAGATGAATGGACGCGCTGCTCAGAGGCCTTCTCTTCCAGCTATGGCCCCCGGGAGCACCCAGGCTAGCCTGGCACAACAACGAAGTCGCTCGTACAGTACACCTGACATAAATGCACAACCCGGCCAGCGCCGACCTGGACCTCCGCCTAGCGGACCAGTCCCAGCTGTCCCGGGTATACCACCTCACTTACACCCAGCTTACGATGCTGGGATTCCACGGTCTGCAAACAGTTCTCCAAATGGTGGGCTGCCGACAAAGCCAAGTTCGCAGTCACCAGGTGGACCAAGAGATCGAATGGTGCAACAGCTGCAATACCCCAATGGTGTGCAATATAACCGATCGAACACAACTCAAATTCCAATGTCAACAGGTGACAATCGGATACCCCTTTCCAATTCTGCAGTATCCGCACCGGCTGGTGATGTTCCGTTGCCAACGCAGCTCAAAGTGAAAGTAAACTGCGACGGTAATTATGTGACCTTAGTCGTGGCATTCAACATTACTTACCAATCACTGATTGATCGCATTGATGCTAAAGTTGGAAGGTTTTCGAACAATGCTATTGCGAGAGGTACTATGCGGCTTCGATATCGAGATGAAGATGGAGACTTTGTTACTATTGAGTCCGACGAAGACATCCAAATCGCCTTCCAAGAGTGGCGCGAAGCACAGAAGCTTCAATATCATGCTGGGCAATTAGGAGAGATAGAGCTATTTTGCCTTAGTGTAGGAACCGAAAGAGATTAACATTTAAATGAGAGATACGGGTCTGGATCCATGAACTTGCTTATTATATGATGGATTTATGATTAGACGACGACATTGGAGGAGCCTGGCTGGTTTATGAAATAGGAGTATCTTCGTTGAGGTGTTTCGTGGCGCAACCTCCTTCTGACTTTACATCAAGTGGCGCTTATTGTTTATGGTTTGGGGTTACATGGCGAACGGTTGGCGGGCATGGCGAGGATATTCGGAAGGACTTTGAGACAGGTAGCATCCATTATGCGAAATTTCAAGCATAATTACCTCGAGAACCCTCTATTCTTCGAACGTGACAAAAGCCCTTTCAAACAATATATCAGACAGCAATGAAGTGACCGACTATCACATCTATTATGGCCTCTGATTATTTTGAAAGACCTACCATCTAGATCTTGTAGCGGCTTCAATATCTCATCCATAACGCAATGCACCCTCACAAGGAACAAAAATGTATGCGGTAAATTATCAGTCCCATACGCCGTTGATGCTGTACACCGCTGTATTTTACATGCAAGCTCCCACAACTCCATATACCAATTTCTTCTTGTCTCTGCCAATATAGTCTTATCATCACTTCCTTTTCCGTGCCCCAACAAGATTGGGATACATCCGTCCCAAATGATAATTTATGGTATTTTTCTTTGTTTCCTTTGATTTCTGCAAGGTTGATGTGTGAGTCTCAGATTCAATGCTTGGGATTTGATCACTACATTATGAAGATGTGAAACTTACAGGAGCATCCATACACGCCCTCAATTGCGTCTCAATAGCTTGACACCCTGCCGCATTATATCCAGCTGATGCCCAGCAGGCTATTCTAAATTAGCATTAATCCGCCCAGGAGTCTACGGATGAATAGAGATAGGGACGTACTGAGAACAGAAGACATAATGGCTAAGCATGGGTTGCCCTCTCCTGCATTTGGGCGTCTGACTTTCAATTGTCTCAGGGGAGGCAGGCGCATAGGCTGGAGTTTCGTTGAAGCTCCCTTTGGCGGCATTTTAGCTGAGGAAATCTAGACTGCTCAGGCTATCTGATGAGGCGGTTTGTGATCTTTGATGGATATTCAAACGTCCTCGAACTTTTGGGCAGCTCTAACCCCTTTTGGGATAGTCGGCGCCCCACCAGGGGTGCAGCTATCTCACGCGTAAACAAACACAAGCCGTCTGCAAGGACGCAAACATACCTTTGGATATCTGACGTGTTAAACACTTTATTGTATATACTTTTTACCGCAGTCTATGAAGTGCATTTCAATTAATTAGATATAGAGAAAAGGTTCTCACGCATGAGTGCATGCACTTTTCCCATGGAGAATGCGGAGAATGGCCAAGGTACTCCCAATTGGTATGTCCGTCATATTTACTTCTGAAAGACTCACTCCTATGAGAAACTTTACTAAAATGCTTCAAAGGGAGGTATATCGCGATGCCCTCGTGCCACTTACCAACAATCGTATTCCTAGACCATGGGAGCGAGCACCGGTCGCAGCTCACGCAGCAAGATTACAAGGCCAGAAGATCATGAAGCGACCCGAGATTCGATCCCGTCCACTAGATGACAAGGAGAACGCGGCACAATACGAATTAGAGTCTGAGGGTTTGGGCGCGCGGAAACGTGTGAGACGTGGAATTGAGGAAAATATGGCCGAACCGAGATGGAGGAAACGAAGCGCGGAAGATCTCGTGGCTGGGAAGGGAATTGAAGAGAATATGGCGGAGGAGGGAGAGGGAGATATGCAGCAATATATACCAAGGAAGAGAACAAATATGGACCGTGTCATTACACCGCGAAAACAAATTCTAAGACAAACGACTCTTACAGCGCAGTTGCAGACAGAGGTGTTGCTGAAGTCGGCTCCGGCTGAGATTGAGAAGTCTCCAAGGAGGAGAAAGTCGATGAGGAAGTCGATAAGGAAGAGCGTTGGAAACTTAATGACTCAGAATATACGAGAATTCGGTAGTTTGGAGGATATCACCAGTGAGAATGTGGAAGCAGAAAATCTGCTAGCAGTAAAGACTTACCAGGAGGAGCCAGAGGAGTCACGATCTGAGCAGCAGGCATTGGACGGAGCAATGGTTCAAGTAATGAATGACGAGCCTGTCAGTCCTATATTGTCTCCGATATTGGAAACAGATGTACCACCTAGCAATGACTACCAGCAGCTATCAAGTAGCTTGTCAGAGTCAGAATTGGTCAGTGAGGTGAAAAGCATATCGGACCTCATAGCACCCAATCAAGAAGGTGTGGCTCCGATAGCTGACCCGGCCAACAAGCAGCTGGCTGGGCTAGATGCTTTATCAAGTTTAACACCTGAGCAAGAAAGCTTACCGCCAAATATTTGTCCATTGATGAGCATCGTTGCGATGCCAGTTCTGGGCGACGGCGAGGAGCCATCAGGGGTTAAGCAAACAGAACAAGAACTTGCCCAGGAACTTACTTTGGAAGACATCGAAGCATTGCTGAATGAAGAACCTGTAGAATCCAAGGTCTTGAGCTCTACGCTACATCAACCAGCGGAAAAATGTGAAGAGAGCGCGGAAACGTCTCCATGCGAGCCTCCAATAGCAGAACCAGCGATTTGGCAAAGCATAAAAACACAGACCGTCGTAATATCCTCTCCAAGTTCCAAATCAAGTGGATCACCCCGAAAAAAGAAGCTGGTAACTACACCGGTTGCCAGGAAAGGTACCAGGCGAAGTACTCGAACAACAAGGTCAAGCTAGGTCAAACCCGATGATCAGTTCATTGAGGATGTTACCATTAGTGAATCATTCTCGACTATTAATATGGAACCATCCCAAGGAACCTCAATACCAGTTGTGTTAGAGGGTTTACAACCACCAATTCAACCATCCGAAAGCGTTGAAATTTCGCATGAAGAGGGCTGTTCATCTTCTAGTGCTAAGAATACAATGTCTCTGGAGAGTAATGGACTACTGGGTATAGTATCTTCGGAGACCTCTGATGCTCCAGACGAACAACCATGTCAAATTGTGGAAGAGACTGAATCTGTTGAAGCAATAATTCCTGCGCAAGAAATTGTCCATATAATCACGAGTAGTGGAGACGATTCTTCCTTCGTTGAAACTTGCAAGGACAAGGAGTATGATGGCGTATCGAATTCCCAAGCCCCAGTCAACGCAGTTCCTGAGGATGTAGAACCAAGCACCACCAAAGTTCAGGCTGCAGAGGATTCTGCAAGTCCAACGAAGCGCACGATCTCGTCAGTCGCACGGTCAGATATCGGCGATCCTGAACAGTCTACAGTGGATTTAGGGTGTTTGTCGAGCCAGCAGTGTTCGGATAATTCTTCTGATATCCACTCACCTATGCAAGTCTCTCCAAGTTCTATAGATGACCTGACTCTGTCTATCTCAGAAGACCAAACTGTCGATTCTTTTGATGAAGCAGAGCCCATAAATGACGCGGATCAAACTTTATCTACTGCAACATTCAATCTATCCGAGAGCATTCCAGAACTGTCAACACCAGATCCTACCACCTCTGATCTTGTCAATACTATTTCAGAGAATGCCCCTTCACTTACTTATGATCACGATGATACAGACATGCTTCGCAATTTTCTCTCTCGCGTCAAAGCCAACAAAGCAGCAAAAGCCAGCGTCATATCGCCCAAGAGGAAACGATCTCTGCCACATTCACCTTTGCAAATTCCGCTTGGGCAGATTGATAACGAAGCCTCGCCTGTGCCTACCCAATTAGATGACGAATTTGATGTCGGCGTGCATACAAATATAACCTCACCTAGTAAACGTAGAAAGCGTAACCTTGCAATGGCCGAGGAAGATGACACGGCACCGAAGTCCATCAGACGAAGTGGGCGAACACGCTTACCGGTCTTGAAATCACCCGTGGCAGCTCCTAGCTTCATCCCGGTCCGCAGACTGGGACAAGATGGAGATGCTACAGTCACGCTCAGACGCAGTGAAGACAAGGAATTGGCAACTCTGACAAGAATCAATACGCGGAAAAACAAAGCAGGTGCACTAAGTGCTCCAGATCTTCTCAAGAAGAAAGGAGATGAGAAAGATGATCCCGCTCTTCGCCAGCGTCTTCTAAAAGAAGTTTTTAATGATAAAAACCAGAAAGGCAAGAAGAAACAGACGAAAAATGTTGCATGGGCCACCGAGATTGCGCAGTACCAGGAGTTTGATACAGCGAAAGGTATGAAAGAGAAAATCGTCAACCAAAAGGGCAAGATTTCAAGAGTAGATAAGAAGGTTGAGTTTTCGGCAGAGAAGGCAACTAAACACGTCAAGGAGAATACTGAGGAGGCTCTTGACAAAAAGAGCTCGCTACGTGTAAGGAGCAAAATCGCGTTGGGAATGGCTCCCAATGGCACGCCGGCGCCCAAGCGACGCACGAGGGATCGAGCATGATACTAATGAATGATCATGGAATATTAAATGTCTAGTAATTAGTTGTGGGATGAAGTTGAACGGAGCCAGTCTCTATATGGCGTTGGAGTATAGGGCTCGGGCATTGTTGGGTCTTTTCAAAAGAATTGCAAATGGCCCTTATATCAACATCTCGATCTAGCGATGATTTGGTTAAATCGTACATATATATCTTGTTTCTCTATACCATGGTACTCAAAATTGTGAAGCCCAGATTAGAGCTTGTTTGAAATTAAATTGAAAGTATGTTGTTTCTTCACCGACTTCCCCTTCCCCGCCGTCACTCAGCTGCCTCAAAATTAGAGTTTGACCTAGTCGTATGCATGTGGTCGTATGCGTGCATGAATTCGAGTCAAGTCGTATGTACACTTCTGTGTGGGGAAAAGTCCTCAGCCTCACATCACAGTAGATCTACTCCTCTGGCTGCTTCCCAAGCCTCCATACATCCCTTCCTGCGCGCAACGCGCGGCCAATTCACAAAAACATAGTTCAATAGTACAGTAGGTCATGTCCACCCCTCTCCCGCATATATGACCATTTTGGAAAGAAGTTTTCCATTGGCTGCGTGGAACGGCATATATTTAAGTCCGAGTGATGAAAGTGATACCTCCAAAGATGAGAGGGAAAGGGCGTCAGGGGACTGGATAAGGAGCCTGGTGGCATGCTTTGGCATGCTTTGGTGTGGTAAGTGTCATAGCTAGGCTCAGGGCAAACTTTTGTGATGTGTATTGTAGATTTGGGGAAAAGCTACTAGGATAAGAGTTGAGAGTTGGGATCTGTTACCGTAAACTTGGAAAAAAAGGAAGCTGAGCGGGAAGAATCTTGGATGACTTTGCGCTATAGTCGTTGTTTGTTTTTTGAAAAACTGGTTGGTCGGATGTTTACAAAGTATAGCAAATACAATCAGACCTATCGTACGTACGCCATCGCGTCGCTTGGAACATCTGAGAGTATTGCCGCAGCCGCAGAAGCATGCAGCTTCCACGTTCTTTCATGTGCTGCGTTGCTGGGCACTCTCTCTACCGGACTCTTGGGGCACTGGTTTCACGCCCATGTCACCTTAGCATGAGGATAGCATCGAGAGTCCTTGTGTGCGAATTAAACACCTTGATGTCTATGTCGTTGAAACAATACCAAGCGTATGGCCGGATACTGATCGCCATGTAGCTCATGACCTCTTCTTCCACCAGGCTTCTCCCACGATTCAACAAAAATGGCGATGATCCTCCGATGAATAGGATAGTAATGTTGTAGTAGGTGCCGATGGGCAAACGGATTTATCTCCTCTTGCAACGAGATTGGTCCGCGTAAAAACCCAAGTTGGGCAGCTAGTTCCCCTTGGAATCCCTCGCCGGGATGTGGGGGTGAAGAAGGAATTTCATGATATTAGGCCCGTTGATGGTTCTTTTAAAACAAGGAAGTTGGATTATACCGCTGTGCAGTCCGGATGCTCTGAGTATGTACTGTAGCAGTTGGCAGGCTGCTGAAGTAAAGGGGCTCGCTAGTCGGGGGGTGCGACCAGCTCCTGCGAAACTCTATTGTGCAAGAGAACGACCGGCATTGCTCAGTTCAACACAATTACTTCCTACTAATGAATCTTGGTGGCGGAGTCAATACCTGCCACTTGGACTATCATCGGATCAATGACTGCCAGGGTGTTAGTCACCGTGTAGGGTACGGACAGAGACTGAATCGTGGGCTCGTTCTCCCGAGACTTTGCTTTCAAGTCCCGACATGTCTACCAGATGCTCTCTGGTTTTGGTGCAGACGCGTGAGACTGCGGAGTAGAGTACGTAAAGCACCCATCCTTGCAGCCGTTGTTGTATAACCAAGGATAGAGGCATGCGAGACATGGTACAGTATAGTACTGTAAGCCATCCATCTGACGGGTGATCCCTCGTACTACGTGCTCGGCTGCTCCCTCCCATTTCCTGCGATACTTACTTACTGTACAACCACCCCCACAACTCACCCCCATGGTCTTGACTCGATGCTGCAGGTTAGAGCCGCACCGAGGGATTGGCAAAAGCGCATTCGGGCATCAACTCGCATATACTTTGCTCTGGTTGGGTATGTTTTGGCGTTTCCCGTCCGTGAGGAGTTTGGAAGGATTGCATTCGCGCTCTTCTTCTGGTTAGCCGAGTGACAGCGGTCGTACCTATTGTCCATTCAACACACAACTGGTGAACAATACCTGGAGCGATGCGTGCCACATGGTCACCGCCAACAGTAAGGGACAACCAGTGCACCACGCTTTGAATGCCCCATGTTGCGCTGATCCCTTCTACTTCAGTATTACGAGGGACGAGGTCGCGTTGGGAGTCCGGCATCCTATCTCGCCCAGTTCGTACACTGTGACTATGAGGCACAGGCTCAACTCCCACCTGCTCGAGTAGCAAAAGACATTACGAGGAAGTATAACAAAGTCACCTGGAGATAAGAGAGCGTCCCCAGTACCAACCGTATCTTTCATTACGAAGTTTGGTAACCTTGATACAACTTATTACTGAAGGTCCTGCTTTGATGAGCGGCGTTCTAGTGGAATTATGCAACAGATACGCGTCATCATAAGGAGAAGAAGGCATTATACAAGGCATCGTCAAAATTGTCCTATCCAGGCAGCTTTGTACAGTACTTACGGTACAGCATGTAGAGCCTGGTACGGTAAGTAGCACTTGGTTTCCTAGTGAGATATCTGCTTTCTTGTTGACCCCTTCAACTTCACCTTCACCTTCGCCTTCACCTTCTTCATCCAATGCAGATAGATGCCAGTGTGAAGAGCCACAGTGGGGGGAATTTAGGTTTCTTCAGGGGGTGACAAGTTGTCCTTAGCAAGACCTGAAACCCAGTAAGCACGTGGGGCAGATCCATACGGTGCCAGTCCCACGGTGCCGGATACTTAGCGCTGTTCAGCACATTGAATGAATCATAGAAGGATGGACATGTACACTGTAGTACAGTGCTGTATGTATAGATCGTGTATCGTAGATTCGGGCTGCAAAGCAGGTACCGATAATCTCGCTGAAGTGGCTTTCTGTGATTAGGTTGGACGCCGAAGTCAGCATTGTTATATATTAATTACCCTAGCCCTAATCATTCGGCACCGGCGTGCCTCGAGAGGACCCTGGGCTGCCAGCTGCAAGCTGAAGTCAACCTGATGCATAGTATTTCCACGACGGTATATGATGCCTGTCGAATCCAAATAGCTTGCGCATAAAACAAAATAGATAGGCAGCTAGTGGATACGGGCGCAAATATAGTTACAGTATTGTATATGTTGACGGGATTATCATCACTACTAGATCAATAGCCTGAAACCATCTATGATATCTCGACTACTAATAGCCTTGCTCCGTAGCCGACGGCAGCTGCCCCGTGCCGTGTTACGCTACAATGTTCAAGCTAAGATGTTTTGGATGAGAAGACATGACAGGAACGTGCTGGTACTGGTAAGAACAATATGGGCGATCCTTGGAGTCCTCCTAGTACAGAGCAGAGTGGGCCTTGAGGACATCAAGGAAGTACTCGAGAGAATGCTTGCAACCCAGCCGCACACGATAGAGTTTGAACCTGAATCCAGGAACGTGATGTATAGAGTCCTGTCTCTGAGGAACCAGCTATCTTGAATGCTTGATCCGACCGGCCGAACGAAGGGTGGGTGTGGGATCAAGGGGGCTGTCAGCAGTTGAACAAAAGTTCTTTTACCATAGTTGCTAATATATTGTCCCGGACTGGTCCACCGTACAAACTCTTCCTGTGGGGAGATGGTGCTGAAGGCTCTCATGACATGACTGAAACCTGCTGTGGATACTAATAGCAGATTTTAATATAATACATAGTTCAATACTTATCCACAAAAAGCTTAATTATTGCAAATCAAAGCTAATGAAGTACAAATGATGGGCTCTCAACGGCTTTGACCTTGAACTCAGTCTTCTTTTTCTGTTTCTATATTTGATATGAGCCAACGCACATACATTTTATAACCAGAATTTCATTGTGATCAAAACAATGGTAACGTATGCGGTGGTGGGGTCCTCGTACGACTAGTTATAGAGTGATCGCCGAGAAGGAATGAAGCATACCCTGGTGTTTGGTAAATTAATCTCGGGGTGCAACTGAGTAATTGGAGGTGGTTCATAACCGTGTTCCAGATAGTTTGGTACACTATCTCATGTTGTGCAGTATGACACAGATGTATGTCGCAAATGACCGACTTCTGCAAAATCGCGCCGGAGTGATAGATAACAACCTTAATCCCCGATGTTTGAGAATTTTATACCCACAGACGATGGCACGGGATTCGAAGTACCGTGGTGGAAGGTCCTTCGAGAATTCAAGTACCGGTACTGCGTTGCTTACAGCAGCAGCAGCAGCAGCAGCTCAGGTAGGTTTCGAGGTCAAGCAGAGCCGTTGCTGTGTGTAACATTGGTTTGTGCAGTAACACGAGAATCACTATCACTGGTTTTCCACATGCAAAGTGTACGTCCCTGTGGTGTTGGTCTGATATGCTCTTCATCTGTGGTCTGTGACGATAGAGTTTCTCACCCTTTGTAAGCTAGCTCGAATGCGTTGTCAGATTATCTTGGGTCAGATCACCTTGGAGGCCACGAGAGTACAGTGATACATACATGGCCCGTTTGCAAAGTGTAGTCAATGCTACTGCGCCTAGACGACTCGTGTTGTGAGAGTTTGGGCGTCTCTCAGATCCCTCAGCTTTACCGCATCTTTCTTTGGGTACGTCTGCTTCACCTCACCACGCAGTCTGAAACCGCAAAGATCAGGCAGCGATCAGGATAGACACTTTTGATCATGGTTCGGGGACTTTGGCCTCCACACATTCCTCTGGACGGTAGGGACCAGGCGAGGGAACTGGAATGGTGATGCACCCGAAGCGCATCGTTTCGGTAGTACCACCCAAGACCTAAGTAAACTGACTCCCTGCAAGAGTTAATTACCACGCCGCGGGAACCAGCCAGACCCGCCATACAGAAACTTCCAAATGACTTCCTAAACCCTGTCTTGAACTTACTACTCGTTACATCCTTACCACTGATCTCAGCATTTATATCCCGGTCATGCAAAAGAAGAACCAGATGAGCCGGGTGGACAGAAGCAACGTGGTACCACCCTGGCTAGCCTACACCGTGGAGTACTAGATATATTCGGTCATCCTGTCCCCATATGTTCCCGACATACCACTCACTTCTAATCGATCTATATCTATATTTTCAAGCAGCTTCTAACTGACGGTCTCTGCTCTTCCTTCTTTGCGTAGCATACAAAACCGATTATTCTGGATCAATTAATCCGCCATTCGGACAAACTGATCTTGTTGCTTATTAGAGCAATCTGACTCAGGTCCTCGTCTATTTAAAACCGACACTCGTTCATACTCAACAGCTGCTGCTCTTCGAATTTCCTTTCTTCCAGCCACCATGTGCGACTATACACAAGTTGAATTTAGGTGTGGACATGTTCGCTTCACCGTCCGAGCATGGTGTACGAATTACGAGACGACACATAAGCGCTGCCCTCGTGAGTGATCTAAGCACAGGATGAAAATCAAAGTTCTGACATCTAGATAGCCACAGTCGTTGCGATTGAATTTAGGTACATATCTTCCCTGTCACGAGGCAGCATTGGGCACCAAATATTTAAGAAGTTTGCTAACGCACCACCGGAACAGATTAGATGAACGATGCGGTTTGTCAACAACACATCTACTTGAAAACTCTCTTGAGGACTAATACATTCTCTCTAGGAGACTGTCGTGCACCTGCAGTTCAACCTTGGATGCCACAAGGATACTACAAAAACTCTCGTGTTCATACTTAAGTGGCCGAAGTTACAACACTTTTAAATACGATGCAGACTGCATATTCTAGCTCAAAACTGGCGAGAAGACTTGAGGGTTCACACCAAAGAGGCGGCGTCTTGATATTTCTGTCCACGTTCCATTTCAGGACGACTCGAATGGTGTTTGGGAGGGCGATTTATGGGCATTGACAGCATTGCTCCACATATCAAAGGGAAAAGCTGGAATCGGCGCAAATGTGACAGGAGTTTGGTTGTATATACGATGAATGTATTAACGATGAACAGCATCCTACCTTACCTCCAGATAAACTGGTGTGGCATTTCATTGTGATACCGACCAGGTTTGTTTCTGCGGACAGGTTACGGAGAGGTAGCTCCTAACCACGAACACTTGTTCCGGGCCACTCATTTCTGGTGGTGGAACAAGAGGTTGCCTGGCCTAGGAACTTCCCCGGCGTTCATGAAATTCATGAACGTAGGGTACCTGCTGCGCGAGGTTACTAGCCTACTGCATCGACTAGCCATGACGCACGGCACCGGACGCCTCGCCCACAGGTTCGCAAGCATTTTCTATCGCAAACCAAAACATCCCAAGAACCAGGTCGCTTGAGGTGGCACGACAGGCTGGAAGCTTCGGAAGTCACGTACAGCGCATCGTACTACAATGACCTCAGAATTTTTTAAAATTATGCCCAACGACGAAAACGTATAAACGAGAAAAGACTTTAAGTGTTACCGCACCGACTGTCAAGCAAGCTTGTCGTGCATAAATGGAAAATGAGATCCTACCACGGAGGATAATTAGAGCAAACCTATTTGACAAGTCACACAAACTAGGCGCTTATGCCTTGAAGGTTCAAAGCAGTGCTTTCTTTTTTCTTCTCTTTCCTTCCGTGCTCTATAACAACTATTCTTGGACTGGGACTCAACACTCTTAAGTATTGGATCTCGGCGAGGATTTCTGTTTTGGTTATGAGCTGCAGTGTAACGGACGATCGCTTGTTTCCCCGATCTTGCGTTTGTGATATATCGGCCAAAATAAGCTGGTCTAACAGCCCTGCGGGAGATTGCGACGTGCTTTATCGAGATCTGTGGCCTCGACTATCGGTCAACATTTTGGTGGAGGTTGCTTTTTACGCAGCTTCATCAAGAGAGAGTTGGGAAAATTTGCTGGTTTAGACAAGTTGGCCAAACACCAGATTGATTCTCAGCCCAAAGAAGCTTCATTGGCCATTCAGTTTGATAACAAATTATTTTACATGGCCAATGAAAATTCTAGCAACCCTAGAATTCCCATGTTTTAGGGGAAGCAGATATAGCAGATGAGCGAATAACTTGTTGGAAGACGCACTATATGCGGCAGGGCACTTCGCATGCCGCATGTTGCGACATCCCAATGCATATGGCGGGGATGGGCCAGATGTGGTTGCCCACCATTTGACAAGTCACCTTTCTGTGCTGAAGTGCATTGCATATGGCTTCGCTAAAATACGCACAAGGGTTTCAATGACATTGTTCCCGATTGCGGGGAATAGAGATCTCCCCATACGGGAAACTTGCTAGATTTGGATACTGGCTAGCAATTGAACGAGAGACGATTCGCTGGTCCGGCATTTCTTTACTCCTTTACCATCCGGTAGCCATGTGAGCTCATTATCAGCACATTTATCAATTGACATGTCGTTCGATCTATCTCATCAACAATGCGCTGTTGGGGAAAGAGAAAGACGAGAACCCAGGCCCACGGTTTGCCCTAGTATTTCAATCATGTGTCGCGGTGATAATGCGACTTTCAACGTTTCAAGATTTATCTCTGCGCTCATAGACGTATAAGATATCATAGAAAACTGTGGTTTAAAACAACTTAGCGACTTCTACACGTCGAAGCTCACCCAAAATATGAGGCGAGTGAAGTAGTGTCTGTAGCAAGTAGAGAAATATTATCAGTATTCAGTTTAAATATCAAGACCCATTCTTCTCTAAAATTAGGGTTATTGGTAAATTAACGTGTATGATTAGAGTTGAGCTATAGTTCAAAAACAATTTACATATGAATTCACTTTTGATCTGAGATTTAAATAGCAATCGAGCATTATGATCGGATATAGGACTGTTCAGTTTTGCTATTAGATTTGACAAAAAGACTGGAACGTGACCACACAATTTACCTGCCTGCATAGCTTTAGCGAGTGTAACGGCAATCGACAGACCGTTCTATATAAAATGTATCAACGAAATTTTGGTCGCAAATAACTAGCATGACTCGATCTACCTTTCGCCGAATTTACGGTACCATAACAACGCCTTAAGATCATCATCGATAGCTAGAAAGCGCTGGTGCTGCTTTGAAATTTGCAGCTGACTAGAAACCTGCTACTATTGAACCGCTGTATATGCTCTTGGTATAATCATCCGCCCACTCCCATTCGTCTTCGTGTTAAATTTGACAAGCAAGAGATCTAATCGGCTTTCACGAATCACATAGCGACATTACAATGTCGGAAATCAGTGTTCAACCGCTCGAGACAAATCTAGTCTATGCTTAAGACAAATGTCCTGCCATCTGCTTCTGAATCCAGAGCTCACAGGCGAGCTGTTGCCCCCAATCTTAGCCAATGTTGACACCCAGCCATCCCACGAACCAGTCTGTCGGTAGCAATTCGCGATGCCTGCTCATGGCATAACAAAAGCGGGAGAATACAACCACAACTTTGAATAGAAAGAGAATATTGGAACGACAGATCGAGATCTGATCGCCTAAAACAAGGAGCCAAGGACAGGGTTTCACTCAGCATTAGCATAACGAAAGATGAACCATCTGGTGCAAGCGAGGCGGGATGAGTTCTGGATAGGGATGATATTCCAATCTGGGACGGGACTGGAAAGCCAACACGTTACGCGGACAGCAATCGCATGGCATCATCGCCCACGGGTCATTCATGGCTTTGCGTCACTATTGTCAAATAGCCCCCTTAGGAGCTCCAGAATTTCCATAGTTTGGTATCAAGAAAGTAGGGCTTGCACGATCTCGTTACATCGGATAGCCGCAATTCGCAAACCTTCCCCAATTCATAGATAAGCATCGTTCTAATCATACGATAGTGATCGAAGGATGTAAGATTTGTACGATTGCCAACAAGCCATGCGAACGACGTCTCGTTGTGTCGTTGGTTTGATAGGCCCATGCTTAGCCGCCCCCCGTTGTCCGGCTGTCGTTGCAATCTTCCACTCCCGTCCGTGTAAGCGAGATCTAACGGTCTCGTGCTGCATGGTTTCCCCATGGAGATGTGAGTTTAAAATATGTGTAAGCTTACTTCTGCAAGATAACACTTGAAAGAAGTAAGCTATTAATAATAAGAGCGCTTTGGGTTCTTAGAGCTTGGTGATGATGCGACTGGCCTGGTAAATTCCACTTACCATGTGTTATTAAATCGTGTAAGCAGTGTCTGGAAGTGGGTATGTAGGAAATCAATTTTTACGTATCCGTATGAGAGTAACATTGTGATCTTCAATAGACGGCATTTGGATGATAGGATCTAGTCATCCCGTACCAAGTGACGGTTATGCTTCTGGTAGCAATACTTCCAATTATAGCCACGGCTTGTCTTCAGCACAAAACTCCTAGTACATATAAGTCTCAGAACTGATATGATTAGCGTACTCTATCTTTAATAGTTAGAATGAATTCTGTGATGCTGGAATCCTCTTATCTAATAAACTTCACGTAGATATTACAATGTGGTTATATTGAAGCAAAATCCTCGTTGATTAGAATTCTAAACTTGACTTGGTCTTTTCAATTAATATTTTTCTTTCTAACTAACAGAGGCTTTTAGCGATATGAGAGGGTAGGGAAACTTATTAGTCTGCTATTATTATCTTTCTGGCATACTACTGGAATTCTTAGTGTGATACTCATTACGTATTCATGAGTGTCCTACACATATATGCCCTGCTGTGACCGAAGCAACCAATATTCCCGAAAGTAGAGTTCTCCAAGGTGCACTAGCGACAGATTTGTTTAATAGAAAACGAGTTGATTAGTAAAATGGTCAATTTTTGAATGGCACTCCAGAGCTTTTGCCCCTAGTTGTGATGCTATTTGGGTGACAGAGCTCGAGCATGACAAATGAATATCATGAAATTGGATCTGTCTACAAAAATTTAGATGAAGAGCAAAATATCCTCCGCGCACTGCTCCATAAGGCTTATGGTTCGCCATTACTACAGGAATTAAGCTAGCTGTGAACAAGGGAAGATATTGTTGTCATTATTAAAATTAAGATATATTGGCAATAAGCAATTAAGACATTGTCTACTCTATAAACATGCTTAAGAAGGGCATAACTCCATTACATATGCCACTAAAAGTATTACTGTCGAGCAGTAGACCAAAGCATAGGTTACTTAAGTAAATTCTCATAGCTCTCTGACACTTTTGGGTTACTCTTTCATGAGTTCATTGTAAGAGCACAGAAGGAACCGAGATCTAACATCTTTGACTATTGTGGCTCTTGGACTTGCAAAAAAAAGAATATAGCTGTTTGTTAAACTCTGGAATTGAAATAAAAAGTTAAGTTCACAACCATGATTGCTTTCAGCAATGGCTTCTGCCAACGCGTAGGTCCTCACGCAGCTCGACACTGGATGTTCTCACGAGCTACAAAAGCTCACAGATGCCATTAAGTATGTGGGAATACCCCAATGTACATATTCGGAGCATAATATCAAAGTTGTAATGTTGAGCCAAACAAATTAAATAAGCTGAAACCAGGTTTTAACTTTCAATGGAGCCCAGGGAGTCGAGTCCATCGCCACCTCAGAGCTACTAACTTGCTGACAAGTCTTAATATTGCACACTAGTGGAATGGCGGATCAAGTGATGAGCAGGATGAACATAGAGAACTGAGAAGCTGTTTTGACTCGTTTGAGCCCTGAAAGTTCTACTTGGTGAAAAAATACGGTGATAGGTTACAAACAATAGGTTGGAAGTGTTCCTCTCATGATATGTATGACATCAGAAGCGAAGCTAGTGAGTTTAATAATTATTTACAATGGAGGTAAATCATCTGCAATCCAATAAGCTATCTCATATTTCTTTGATATTGGGAGTGCAACACAAATTTGTGTATTGTCCCACTTGATACTCGTGGTTTTATTATGGTTAAAAGTGGTGCGGGGATGTCAATAAGAGAGGGATATGCGGCCGCACCCCTGAACTTTAATCTTTATCGGGTTGCCCTGGTACCAGACAAAATCAACAACGCACACCATTCCATGACAGACGCCTCCATCTACACCTACGCAGCTCACCTCTAATTCCTACGATACTCCTACGGTATCTTACGACTTCCTAAATTACGCGCATATACTTAGAGAACATTGTGAACCCCCACAACCGCCCTTTTCCACAGAGGCAACTACCAAGGCCTAGATAACTTTGCGCCAACTCGTGCAGGTAGGCACCTCATGGCACTTTCCTTCCTAGCTCATGGCCAGACGTGGTCGCCATATGGAGGCTGAATGGAGATGAATCTCGTTGTCACTAGAAAGCCGGGGCGATGCACACCTTATCTGATGGTCTACGAAAGCTAACCAAACGCGTTGCAGACAGCTCACATAAACCAAGATTCAAATCGCCTGCGCCCGTTATGGCCGAGCAAGAGGAAGACTTCAGTTCTTTGCCTCTGCCGGATAGATTTCAGCATAAGGTGAGCAACGTTGATAGCGCATGCTGGGCTAGGGGAGATTCTGACTTAAGTAGCAATGGAAAGTTCGAAAAGCCGCGTACGAAGATGCAGCCAAGCAGTTCGAGGTAACTCCTGATGAGCACGATCCAGCGTTTCGACCCTTCTTACTTGATCCTGGACTATGGAAATCGGCTGCTGCAGACTCGAATGTCGCTGCACAACAAGACGGAGTGGCGGCTCTATGCGCGTTTTTGAAATTTGGAGGACGAGAAGGGTGCTCAAGGTAAATGATATTTGGGAACTGGTATATCCTGCAGTACTAATGGGATTCTAGAACTCGAAATCATACTATTGGCTCACTATGTGAGAAGGGTATTGCCTCGACAAGAGCTGCTATAAAGGCTTCTGCTTTGGAAGCCATTCTACTTTACGTTGAGCTTGACACACCTGCTCCCGTCATCGAAGAACTTCTACCTTCATTATCCAATAAACAGCCAAAAGTAGTTGCAGCAACACTGGCAACCCTAACAGCTATTTTCCACGCCTACGGCTGCAAAACTGTTGACCCGAAACCGGCTCTCAAAATTCTTCCCAAAGCTTTCGGACATGCGGATAAAAATGTGCGTGCAGAAGCAACAAACCTTGCGGTGGAATTTTATAGATGGCTGCGAGAAGCCATGAAACCAATGTTTTGGAATGATCTCAAGCCTACCCAGCAAACAGATCTAGAAGCGCAATTTGAAAAGGTCAAGTCTGAACCTGCTCCCAAGCAAGAACGGTTTTTGAGATCTCAGCAAGCGGCGATGTCACGAGCGCCACCGCCAGGAGCAGCGGCTGTCGAAGAGGAGGAGGAAGTGGAAGAAGCGGCTGAGGTTGATGCTTTTGATTTAGCAGAGCCCCAAGATGTTGCATCCAAAGTTCCGGCAGACTTCTCTGATCAGCTAGCCTCTTCGAAGTGGAAAGAACGGAAAGATGCACTAGAAGCACTCTTTGGACTTCTCAATGTTCCACGAATAAAGGATGGCGAGTTCGGCGAGGTTGCAAGAGGATTAGCTAAAAGTATGAAGGATGCCAATGTCGCCGTTGTTACACAGGCTGCACAGTGCATAGAGGTTATGGCAAAAGGACTGCGGAAACCCTTTGGAAAATATCGATCCACCGTCTCTGGCCCAATTATGGATAGGATGAAAGAGAAAAAGCCAGCAGTTCAGGAAGCTCTTGGTGCAGCGCTTGACCAGGTTTTCCTTGCCACTAGCTTGACTGAAATGCTAGAGGAAGTACTCGAATTCCTGAAGCACAAGAATCCACAGGTCAAGGAGGGGACGATGAGGTTTCTTATACGATCTTTGCGGACGACTCGTATTGCACCTACCAAACCAGAAGTTACCTCAATCTCAGAGGCTGCTAAGAAGCTACTCTCAGAATCAGCTCCAGCCCTTCGTGACGGCGGTGCTGAAATACTAGGAACTGTCATGAAGATCATGGGTGAACGAGCAATGGGACCTCATATGGAAGGTTTAGATGACATACGAAAGGCTAAGATTAAAGAGTTTTTTGATACTGCTGAAGTAAAGGCAAAGGATAAGCCAAAGCCTCCACCGGCTGCCGCACCTGCTCGAGCTCCCCCTGCCGCTGCACCTAAGAAGGTCCTGGGAGGTGGCAAGAAGCCAGCTCCTAAAAAGGCTCCTCCACCACCAAGTGCCTATGCTCAGGAAGCTCCTCTGGCCCCGCAACCAACTGCAAGAAGTGCTATGTCCAAACTAGGTGCACCGAAACCATCAGGGCTAGCTACCCCAGGCTTAAAAGCCCCATTGAAGAGGACATTAGCTGGACCCGGTGGAGCTGCACCACCTTCACTTGCTTCGCCTCGACGTCCTGTTGCACAAGCCCCCCCTCCGGATGAAGACATACCTGCACCACCGCGTTTAGGTCTCGGTCGTGGCCTTGCTGGTCGATCACTCGCAAAAGGACCTGCCTTAAACGCACCTCGACCAGCTTCGCCAATGTCACCGCCACCAAGCTCAGGGATGACCGCACTTGAGCGTGCTGAACTCGAAGAGCTCCGTCTTGACAAAGACCGTCTGCTTCGACAAGCGGACGATCTCCGTCAAGAAAGGTCGCGCCTCAACTCAGAAGTCCAGGAACTCAAAAACCAAAACGCTCAGCTAATAGAAGATCATACACGAGATGTACTATCGATAAAAGCTAAAGAAACACAACTTGTCCGAGCAAGATCAGATTGTGAAGCCGCAGAGGCCATGTGTGGCCAATTACGGCGAGAACAAGAGAGACTGAAACGGGCTCTGACTAGCGCAGAGCGAATGAATAACACTCCAGCGATAACAAGTCCGGGCCGTGACACATTCCGTGATAATCTGAGCGATGAAGGTGGTATCTATCGTGATACTGGACTTCATGGTTCTGGTCAAGATAACCCACGGTCCGCGTATGGTAATCGAGCACAAACATCCTACAATTCGACGCTCAGTGAGGAAAAGGAGAATTCTGGAGATGCACCGCTCTCATATAGCCGTAGCAAGTTTAGCCCAGAGATTAATAGAACGGGGCGTTCAAGTGCCGCGAGTGGCAGCGGTGGACGTGGAAGCCCTGCTCCCAGCTACCGGACGATAGATAATAAAGGCGAAACCAATGGCAATGGGCAAGGTGTCGAAAGCTGGAAGCGAGCAGCAGAAGTGACCAGTGCACTGAAGGCCAAGATTGAACAGATGAAGGTATGCAATGTTACTATCCATACATTAATCTACAAAGCTAACAGAAACAGGCGCGGCAAGGACTGAATCGACCGTGATTGATGAAAATCAAGCGCATTCACGTTGAACAAAACAGCTGATCCCGGAACCTTGCATTGTCGGTGTTTACGTCTTTGATATGGTGTGCATATTGCATTTTAGGTCTGCTTCTTGCTGGATACTCCATCTCGCCTACAAATCGCGAGCGCGGGATTGCATGGGGTGTGTCTATAGGGTATGGACTAGGTTGGGAGTCACGGCTTGCATGAATGTTACGAATGAAATAATTTTGGGATAGAGGACCGGGGGAGAAGAGAAAGCGCTTATGCATAGATACCTAGGTCCTGCTTCAATAATAAATGCTCGAGTTTTCTGTAAGTCGGGAGTGCTGATTCACCAATGCTCCTTGTCCAGTACGTTTGCAGGTGGTGTATTGATTTTGATGTCGCTTCTTAGTCAGCTTGAAAGGGAGTTTACTATTTTTGGCAGGTCTACGTCCAAAGTGGGAGAGAGATTAGTGGGTGTGCTTGATGATCTCTTATCTCTAACCCTCCGTAAGACTAAGACACGTCTAGTATAGAACTTCCCCGACATATCCCTTATTTTTGATACTTGAGGGTGTTGTATAGATTGGTGGTGTGGAGATCTTGGGATCGATCATAACACACGCTCCGGTTCTGAACTTCGGCGAGCTTACAATTGTTGCTTTGCAACTCCTTCTCAGCTGATTGCTTCTGCCGATGGTCTTTGATCCGAAGCCTTGACCGAACGGGGGATGATGGAACTCGAAGTTCATTTTTCTCCGTTGATAGGAGCTTGGGGTGGTGAGTTTTTGGGTGACGGGTTTGTTTACTTTCACGTCACCCCCTTTGAAAGATATTCGCTTATCTTTGCTTCTGTGTTTCAGTTTGGAGGAAATGTGAGATTTTTATGGAGGATTTCCATACATTTCATATAGACAAGAGATCGGGTGAATGTTTTGATATTTGTGTTTTGGAAAACCAACGTTTGGTTTCCTAGATCAGCTTCCCTCTCGACGAGTGCTATCAGGATTGTAAATCACGTGACTGTCATTCTTTCATATCTGCAACGATTATCGTATTCCATCACCACGAATTCGAAACAAGTTTTTCTTCTTGGTCAAACGTCAGATCTACACTTAGCTCGCACGCAGAAGAATACGAACGTCATCATTCACGACAGAAGAAGGAAAGGTAACGAGTGTTTCATGACGCAAAAGACATGGCCGAATCGCCTCGATGACATCACTCCCAAGTCTTCTTTTTCCCCTCAAGTCAGTCTTCTCCAGGAAAAAAAACACCAACTCCGAAAAAGAGCGAGTTCTGGTTTCCCCGGCCCGGCCAGCACAACATTGGTACCGTACCGTGCTACAACAGGATAGCAATACGCGCGTCTGCAGAGGTGGAACAAGGCGGTGTCAAGGCTGGAGAAGTCCGCCGCCGCCCGCGTTCTGCGGCTGCGTCTGCGCGTTTTCTTTTTGGAGTATGGATGTGACGTGCATTTCTATATTCCGCCTGCTGCGGTCCAAGCTCCCGTATATCCATCGACACTATTTCTTGCAGCGATCGTCTTGCTTGCGTCCGGAATACGGACGTAGATGGGGGAATGGCGCACGGTATTGTTGTTCCGGCCGTTGTCAAAGTACGACGTGAACTGCAATGGTATGTATGTATGGTAAGGAAGATGGGAAAGAAGGGGCGTCGAGTCAGTCAATCAGTCCGTCCGTCAATCAGTGATGGAAGCTGCCGTGCTTCTTTTCCTTTTGCTACAGTTTCGTTTCTGATTATTTAGCACTTTATGGGATTAGGTCGGGATGCATATGTCCGTCGTATTGTATTGCGACGGTTTATTTTATCAAGCTTCCCCGCGCTTTCCGACCCAACCCCAGATGTGCGTACACGTGAGATGGAGTAAGCTTTGGATATTAGGTTGGGGATGCCCTCTATTGCCTCTTCTCATCATGTCAGGCAGAACTATATTTGTCGCTGAGGAGAGGTGGGGGAAAATGAAATGTGATGCATGTCGTGAATGTTCACCACCATCATGGCGCCCAACCGCCCATCTGGCCAAACCTACCAAACATGTCAAATAAATAGATGAAGCTCGTCACATTGTTGCATGATATCCAAGTGACCGGGCGCGTCACATGTAGATGTTTGGGAAGTCGAAGCTACAATGGTTGATGGATGATGGATGATGGGTGTTGGCGTGGTCAGAAGCCAGACCGCCTGTCCGGGTCCGCGCCCAATCATGGTTACCCGCCACCGCAATCCCTCATACAATTCTCCACGTCTGCTGGGCCTACTTCGGCTCACTACCGTCTGCGCTGCTGATCACTTATTCAGCTCGTGTGAGGCTTCGGGGATTGTCGCGAGGTCCAGCATCGTAACCTCGAAACTCATATAAAGGAACACTGCGCCCCCCTAGCAAATGGAGATGTCTTCTTTTCGTGATGTTGTTGTTGTCCACTCAACCTGTCCACCACGTTTGAAACGTCAGTAATAGCCTTCTGAAACTCTCTTGACTCTGATCACGCATCATCGCGCACCACCCACGACACCACCAGGGCCAGCCACCAAACACCATACCGGAGAACCCAATTCCAGCGGGCCTATATATGTCGGATTGTTAAAAATATACCACAAATCCTAGAATTCTAAATATAATCATCTATCCATCTACCAACACCTACCCTTGTCCCATCATCATTATCATTATCATCCTCCCAAAATCTCATCTCCTACTATCCCATTCATCTCGTCCTGAGTCGCGACCACGTCTACTACACCACCCAACCAGCCAGCTAGCCAGCCAGCCGCCAGCTCAGCCAAATCACCTAAAATGGCACCGCAAACCTACCAATACCCATCCCACTACGCCCAGTACTCCCAGTACTCGCAATACGCGCAGAGCACGTCCGCGTCGCAAGGCCACTCGGCCCATTCCTCCATCGAGGAGTGGAAGAACGAGTCCTCGTGGCAAACGCCCACCGCCATCGACGACAACGATCTGACCTTTGATGGCAAGCCGCTGAACTTGCTGCACGAGGAGAATCAAAGCCGTGCCTGGCAAGGAGGAGAGGTTAGTAGCTCCTTTTTTTTCCCTTTAAACAAAAAATTATAAACACACCTATCTCAATTTCATAAATCTATCTTTCCCCCTGACTTTTTGGGATTTTTGTGGAAAGATCTTCTGAAAGGAAGAGGAAAAGGTTAGCCTAGCTTGAATTTTGCTAACATGATCCGTTGTACAGAGCAGTGACCGAGGACGAAGCAGAGTGAAGAAGTGAACGGTTCACCATCTACCCGAGGTTTTTAGAAAGTTGATTTTGGTTTATTTTTTGGAAGTCTTTGTTTTTGGGATGCTTCTTCAGAGCATTGCCTCGAGGGAAAGCTGGAAGAGGGGTTTTGACCGGGCCGCAAATCATCCATCCACCAACGGGGAAACCGAGAGGCCATGAGGAACACTTCA
>Ga0247807_10000369_pt1 | contig 28248 bp, 31 predicted proteins | sample UWRJL074202C1_FD_179931 | JGI IMG/M metagenome (GOLD analysis project Ga0247807, IMG submission 179931) | Plant litter microbial communities from Arlington Agricultural Research Station in Wisconsin, United States - UWRJ-L074-202C-1 | ecosystem: Environmental > Terrestrial > Plant litter >...
ATGTGTATTGTTGATCACTGGCAAGGAACATACGCGGGAGTGCATACCTTATTAGTCGCCAGAGTTTGTGGCTGATGCAAGATCAATCAATGTCTTCGCAACCTTCCAGAACCCCACTGGACAAGCGCAACTCATCGGGTTCTATGAAGCGTAGCAGGCCATACAGAAATGGATGTCAATATTGTCGGGGCGGGGAAGATTCTGATATTGAGCAGGAAGACCCTCAACAGTTTGCTGCCTCTGGAATCCAAGAATTCTTGGAGCTTGACCCAAGGCCAACGTTTGTGTTACACCAAAACACCGATTTTGAGGAAAGTGACTTAAATCCGATATTTCACAACCCTTCATTTCACCCTCAACTTTTCCAAGATGTTTTTAGAAACTCAAATGCTATTTCATCCCCGCAGTCCCTGAAAGCATCCATTTCGGATTTCCGGTCCTGGATGGCTACAATAATCAATTTTGAAGCAGTCGACTCGGGTTCAGTACCAAACTTTGCGTTTCATGGATATAACTGGACTGCTTTTCCTTTTTGCGACCGATGGGCTGTATTCAGCGGTAGTCCAAATACTCAGGAACTCAAGATTACGTCTCTAAGCCATCAATCAGAAAAATCCAACCCAAAGAGAACAGCGTCACTTGACACTTCAAAAGATGTTTCTTTGCCACGAACAACGAGTTCAGCAGCCTTCAACAAGCTACTCGAGACAATACCAACTGCTCCTGCAAACTTTGTAACTCCCGGAACTCCAGATTGGACAATACCTCACCCTGTAGGGGAGCTTTCTCCTCATATATCTTTTGCTCGTAGCATTGATTGGGCCTCTACGTCTTTGGGTGATATGAATACTTGGTCAAAAGAGTTCAGACAAGTCGCAAATCTTCTGATGAGAAATCCACACCCAGCAGCGCTATTCTGGGGTGATGAATTAACTGTTATGTATAACAAAGCCTACGCAGATGGTGTCGCTGGCCACAAGCACCCAGGTTTGATGGGAACAGGTTTTCGAGGGCCGTTTGCTGAGCTGTGGGACTTTGTAAGCGCAACATTTGACGAGTGTGTAAAGACGTATGTTACCTATTTCCGTAAATAGAGATCCCCCATCCACTCCTTTTCAAAAAGGGGCTTCAGTCGTTGAAACGATCTTGAAAGCTGGTTCATTTCCAGAGTTACCATTATTCAAAAACTAACGGCAAGCTCAACCATATAGGGGCAAGTCTGTCGCAATGAACGATCAAATGCTGCCAATTGAAAGACGTGGCTTCGTCGAAGAAACATTCTTCACATGGTCTATAACACCACTTTATGGAGGGACTGAAAAGCTTCTTGGCCTTTATAATGCACCATTCGAAACCACCAGGCAGGTTATCAATGATCGCCGAACTCGTACATTACTCAATTTAGGGGAGCAAGTCGCTCTATCAAAGTCAGTGTCTGATTTTTGGGCTCGAGTTCTCACTGCACTTATAGATAACGAGTTCGATTTCCCATTTGCTCTTCTCTACAGGTAAGATCATCACTGCCCCCAATTCATGTGATGCATACAAGGATCTTCTTGAGTTTTCATATAGTCAATCAATCAGCACCTAGCACCATTTCCAGCCTTCACCTCTGCTCTTTGGGCCATACAGTGCTAACCAGTTGGGCAGCGTTGTTGATGAAATAGAGGGTGACGAAGAATCATCAGTCTCCTCAGAAAGTTCACATGGCATGAAGTCTTGTGTACTTGAAGGAACTCTTGGTGTGCCAAATGGCCACGCCGCTGCTCCAGCCAAACTAGATCTCAAAAGGTCGAGAGGAGGCTTTACTCAGCCCTTCAGAGACGCTATACATACACAGGAACCCAAGTTGCTCAATATAAACGATGGATCACTTTCAGAATCACTAATGGATGGCTTCGATTGGAGAGGATTTGGGGAGCCTTGCAAACTTGCTGTTGTTTGTCCTATTCGTCCAACGACAGGAGAGAACGTGCTTGGCTTCCTGGTGGTCGGTTCGTAAAAAACTTACTCATGGAGATCCTTTCTATAGATAGCTGACGTTTGAGTAGGTATAAATCCACGACGTCCGTATGATGATGATTATGAATTCTTTATACGGCTTCTGAATAGACAACTTGCTACTTCTTTGGCAAGTGTAACTCTATACGAAGATGAAATACGACGTGGAAATACATTTGCCGAAGCAGCTGCTCTAGAACGATCACGTCTCAGCGAAGAACTCGCTATGTCAAAATCAGTGAGTGAAGAATCTCCCGCACGTGTGAACGCGACTGGCCTAACGTTTGGTGTTAGCGGCTTCAACGGATTGCAGAAGTCTCACCAGTTGGCATGTTCAGTATTGATCCTGAAGGTCTTCTCCTCGAAGCAAATGACCGATGGTTTGAAATGACCGGACATCCACCGAACTCAGCGTACAATTTATCCTGGATGGAATTCTTTATGGACAGTAGTCGAGCTTTCCTTATCGAAGGCTGGGAGAGACTGGCTAGTGATGGGATGCCTTGGAGCGGAGAGCTGCAATTAAAAAAACCTTGGTATGATCCTCATACTGGCGAGGAGGTAGCAAATTGGGTTCTAGCGGTAGGTTCTTCTCGAAATCTGCACTAATGGTATCAATCTATCCATTACGCTTAATGGTTTTCTGATAAGATGAAACTGTCTGCTTAATAACGAGTCTATCCTAATTTGTATTTCTATAGGCAGCTCAACCCGAGTTCCAGGATGGCAAAATAAAATCTGTTATGGGCTCAATCACAGATATTGCACTGCAGAAAAGATCAGTAAGAGACTCAGAAACTCGTGCGAAGCTATCTGAGCAACTCCTTCTCCGCACACAAGAGGCAGAAGTATTGCAGAAGCAGCGGCTAAACGAGGCCGAAGAGACACGGTAAGCTACAACGACAATCTTAAGTTCAATTGTTTTATTCGATCATTAAAACTTGCCTACGACCGCAGCAAATTCCGAACAGAAGATAAATGAACACCATTTTATTAACTCCAAACACTTGCTGCTTTGGAGATATATACGCTGACCTCGGGATCTTAGTCGTCAGCAAAATAACTTTATCGATATTACCTCACAGTAAGTCAACGATAGGACTACTAATTCAAAATTGAAGTCTAATACAATATAGTGAGATGAGAAACCCGCTCAGCGCTATAGGTAATTGGGCTTGCGACCTTGAAACGGGGTCAAACTGATTGTGGTTATAGTTCAATGTGCAGACTCCATCTCAACTTCATTGACAGAAATATTCGATACTACTCATCCAGATAATGATAGTAGCCTTGCGATGGCTCTTAAGGGTGGCATTGACGCCGCTGAGACGATTCAGCTGTGCGCCCAACATCAAAAGTCCATAGTAGACGACATCCTGACTATCTCGAAACTTGACTCCAACCTTGTCCTGATAACTCCAGTACCGGTTCGCCCTGTCAAAATTCTTCAACAAGGTTAGATTCTCTTTTGAATTCGTAATTATCAGAACAGTTTTTACTAACACTCACCCTCTTAAGCGCTGAAAATGTTCATGGCAGAACTTAACTCAAGCGCTATTGAAATGACACCCCATATCGAGAGTTCGATTGAAGACATGAGCATTGATTGGGTTATGATTGACCCATCACGGCTGCTTCAAGTTTTGATAAATCTCCTCACAAATGCCATAAAATTTACCAAATCAGAGAAGCAGCGTCGCATTGATGTTTCTCTGAGTGTATCTGCAGTGCCTCCTATCAATGGAAATGCAGATTTCCAGTATTTCCCTACAAGTAAAGCTCCTGCAGATGTAACTGTAAGTACTTTTTCAGACTTGACCCATCATTACAGGAGCCGTCTTTCAATTCGCTGCTGATGTAAAGCTGGGGATAATGAGTAACTAATTACATATCATGTCTAGGATGGGGAGGATTGGGGCTCTGGAGAAGTAATATACCTACGTTTTGAAGTTCGAGATACAGGTTGTGGCCTTAATGAAGAAGAGCAGAAAAACTTGTTCACAAGGTTTTCGCAAGCCTCACCTCGGACACATGTAAGATAACTTAGACCCACCTGGTAATGATCCGCAATAACAATATGATTAGGTACAATATGGAGGAAGCGGTCTCGGCCTCTTTATTTCTCGACAGCTTACTGAACTTCAAGGTGGATCAATAGGTGTCGCTTCTAAAGCTGGCGTGGGCAGTACATTTGCGTTTTATCTGAAAGCACGGCGAGCGGATCCTGAGGATGGAAATTCCACGGTAGAGTCTCGGCTGGTCTCTGACATGGAGGCTAAGGCGCGCATTGATGCAATGGATATATCAAGTGTCACAAGTCCAAAAGCCGCCCACGCAACCACAACCACAACTATCACCTCCCTCTCCACCTCTCCCGTCAATTCACCTACATACCGACGAGCTTCCACTTCTATCCAACTAAACTCGATTGTAGCATCTGACCCAAGTCAATGGCATGTCTTGATAGTGGAGGACAACCTTGTCAATCAGAGAATCCTTGCAGCTCAAATTACGAAGCTAGGTTGTACCACACATGTCGCAAACCATGGCGGCGAAGCTCTGGATATGCTACGAGAAACGAAGCACTACAAAGGCCGGGAATCAGATGGTAAAGACCTGTCAGTGATCTTAATGGACCTTGAAATGCCAATTATGGATGGCCTTACTTGTGTGAGAACAATTCGGCAATGGGAAGCTGAACATCTGATTCGGGGTCGTTTGCCGATTATTGCGGTAACAGCAAATGCGAGAGGAGAGCAAATTGCCGCAGCTAAGGATTCGGGGATGGATGATGTTATGACGAAACCATTTAGGATAAAACAGCTCATACCCAAGATTGAAGCATTGTTACGGAAGATTACTATATAGGCACTATTTGAGAGACAAATGTATTAGATGAGGAGCTATATGAAGGCATGCATGATGAGATACACATTATGTTTAATGGCAAACCTTACTCCGTAATTCTGTAGGGGGAAGACGGAACCATCATTTTACAACCTGTATGTCAGAAAGGTGAGGTGTCTGCTCAAAAAAAGAATTATGTCTATTATTCTTGATTTTGAAGAATACTATTTTTGCAACCCAGTACTTTCCCTAAAGATCGGATCTATTGAGAAACTTTGATACGCGAATAAGTAGAGGACTCAAAGTATATATGGCTATAAGGAGACAACGATTTTGTACGACAGAATGGACGTCAAGCAAGCGTTCGAGGGAAAAGTGTTTCACTTTTAACATCACCGTGTCTATGATTAATGCAACGCTACCAAATGGGTAAATAGAAGGGCGAGAGGAGTTTTAGCCCCATATAGCTGTATTAGATTACATTAGCATCCAAATCCCGACACCATGGTTCGCGTCTGCACGAACAAATTGGATAACAGAGCTAGAGCTGACAGCCAACACGAACAAATCACGCACCATCAATTTCATTTCTCATGCTGACGCGTACATGCAGCGTTCTAACCTACCTAGCATGCCACCTCATCATCATCCCTCTCTATGAACCTATCCGGCAATGGGATAGATGCCCTTGTACTGTGCCTACATATGTGTGTCACACATCTCCCCCTATAAGGCTGTGTCTTCCTAGCTAAAATAGGAAAATTTAGACCGACTCCGAAGTTTGCAACATCAGATTCAACTCGGTGTCCGCATACCGAGCCTTTGTACCCATTTGATAATTTCAGAAGCAACATGTTGGATCGGGCGAACAAAAGTTAGGAGACTTTGGGAATAATATCGCAACTCAATTCATGAAAAATCTCACTAAACAAATAGATTATATATTTTTCGTAGACCATTCTTAGTTTATTTATTGGTGCTCAAGCAGCACAACGGATACATACTGAGGCCCGTCGTGAAGGGAACTCAAGTTTGAAAATGTCGTCGACGTCAACCGAAGAAGCTATTCCCGCCACAACTTTTACTACTACTATTACAGAAAATGCTACGTCCGCCAGAGATTCAGAGTCACAAGACTTTGAGCGCGGTTGGCGCTTCTGGGTCATCATTATCGGTCTCGCTGTCTCCACGCTCCTAGCATCGCTGGAACACACAGTCGTGACAACCGCGGCACCATATATCCTTGAGGACCTCAACCTCAAAGAAAATTTCATCTGGATTACGAATGCGTTTTTCGTTTGCAGGTTAGAATTTTCCCCAAGGCTCCCAGCATCAAGTTTAGAAACGATACATGGAAAGCTAACCTTGTGTTGTTGCGATTACCCAGTACGGCTCTTACACCACTATTTGGACAACTATGCAATATCTTCGGACGAAGATGGGTTTTCCTGCTCATTATTGCCCTCTTCACGCTGGGCAGTGGAATATGCGGCGGTGCGATGAATGGGAGTATGTTAATTGCAGGGCGTGCCATACAGGGAGCCGGTAGTGGTGGGATCGTTTTAACTGTCAGTAAGTGAGCTGAGCTACCACTGTGCGCTGTAGGTCCTAGAAAAGAGCTTACTTTCTCCCCCAGATATCATCGTATCTGATCTATGTCCTCTCCGAAAACGAGGGCAATATATGGCCGTGATTCTTGCCATATTCGGAATCGGCGTAGCTCTTGGCCCTTTCATTGGGGGAAGTATTGTGCAGGTGAGTAAGGTTGGAGAATTAATCCGGATATGTTGCAAGTAAATGTTATAACACTCTCGATGCGATTTCTAAGTCTTGATATTCTTCTTGCTGTAACAATACTAACAGCATGAGTTTGATGATAGGTCACAACATGGCGTTGGGTTTTCTACATCAACCTTCCTATCGGCGGCTTTTCACTCATCATCATGTTCTTGTTCCTGCATTTAAAGTATGAAGACAACGCAGCTTTTGTAGACAAGATAAAACGCATTGATGTCGTGGGTAACATCATTCTTATAGCTGGTACTGTGGCTATCCTATACTCATTGACCTATGCCGGGACAATCTATTCATGGTCATCCTGGCACACCCTGGTTCCTCTTCTTTTGGGATTTTTCAGTCTTGCCCTCTTTATAGTCTTTGAGGCTAGTGGAATCGCGTCCGAGCCAGTTTTACCGCTTCGGTTGTTTGTGCACCGCACATCTATCATTGTACTTATCAATACATTTCTCAACTCTACCATCTACTTTTGGTACTTATACTTCCTTCCAGTCTACTTCCAGGCTGTTGCCCTCTATTCGCCAAGCCGCACAGGATACTCACTCCTACCGCAAGCCGTGGCTGGCCTTCCTGGCGCTATTCTTGCAGCTATTTCGCTCAGCCGGTGGGGAAAGTTTAAGATCATACACTTCGTGGGTTTTGCGTTCTCTACACTGGGCATGGGCCTGCTCTCAATGATAGGAACAGAAACTTCTATCCCCGAATGGGCTATCTTTCAAATCATCATTTCCCTCGGTATTGGTATCGTTATTGACACCCTTCTACCTGCATTCCAGGCTCCGGTCTCTGAAGCGGACCAGGCTGCAGCAACTTCGGCTTGGAGCTTTATCCGTGCGTTCGGATCCATTTGGGGTGTCGCTATCCCAGCAGTTATCTTCAACAATGTAATTGACAAGAACTTGCACACAGTATCAGACCCCCGAGCACGCCAGTTACTTGGACGTGGCGGTGCGTACCAGCAGGCATTAGCATCTTTCGTCCGGCAGTTCTCCCCAGAAGTACAGATGGAGATTCGTTGGCTATACAGCTCGGCTTTGCGGCGTCTTTTCTGGATCGGAGCTATTTTTGCCGGATTAGCGTGCTTATTAGTTCTCCTAGAGCGCGAAGTGCCGCTTAGAAAAGAGCTTGATACAGAGTATGGACTTGAAAAGAAAAACGTAATTGTGGAGGCAAATATAGAAAGAGAAAGTAGGGCAGAAACACCAGCAGTCGAAAAGCAGGAAGTGATGCCTGAGTCGTCTAAGTAATCAACCTCATAGGATCGTTTCATTTGTGTATATCGTCATTCTTAAAGAAGCAATTTGATTGAATTTTCTAATAAGGCACTAATTCTGTAATTTTAACATAAAAACTTTAACGTCATTGTTTTTGAATTGTCCATATTGTCCAATACAATTACCCCAACACCGATTCTATTTTAGAACCGAATTCGTGGCTAGCTGATCCGAAATGTCGAAGTCGGCTTGCCCACATTGATTTCAGGCGCCAATAGTTCGGATAAACCATAATGTATGTATTTTGTACAAGCAAAAGCTAGTATCAATCTTCCTCGCAGGTGCTTCACTACCATGAAGGGACAAAAATATCAGGCAGCTCTGCTTAATACAAAAACCCTTCCAATTTCTCAAACAGCCCTTGTGCAAGACGAGGATGGCAAGCCGAAGATTATCAACAATATGGCCTTTCCACAACTTTCATCTGGCGATATAATGGTGAAAACTATGATGGTCGCGCTCAATCCAAGCGACTACAAGATGGGAGCAGCTTTCCCTAGTCCACAAGCCGTCATTGGAAACGATTTCGTTGGGACGGTAGTCAAGGTCCACGAGAAGACCAATACCGATATTATCATGGGCGATGTTGTCTGCGGGTTCGTGCATGGCTCCAATCCAGCAGATAAATTCAGTGGCGCCTTTGCCCAATACGTTCGTGTGCCCGCAGACCTCGTGCTCCGAGTCCCCGTCCATTCAAAGGTCGAGTACGCTGCTTCACTTGGATTGGGCTTTGCTACAGCCGACATGGCGCTATGGAACGGCGGGTTAGAGCTTGAGTTGAAACCTGAAAAACCAAAGCCTAGTACAGACTCCAAGCCTCTCGTTGTGCTGCTCTATGGCGCCAGCACGGCTACAGGTACCATGATACTAAGTTGCTGCAGCTCTCTGGGGTAGAAGCTATCGCGACTTGCTCCCCGCATAATTTCGATCTCGTCCGTAGCTACAGTGCTGGCTCTGTCTTTGACTATGCCGATCCTAGTACGCCGTCAAAGATCAAGAAGCAGACAGATGGCGAGCTGGAGTATGCAATCGACACCATCACAAGCCCGGACTCAGTTAGTTGCTGTTATGAGTCACTCTCACGGTACGGAGGACGATTCACATGCTTAGAGCGCGGCCCCGAAGAATGGCGAAAGCGGCCAGCAGTATCCGTCAACTTTCCAGTGACATATGAGATTTTCGGCAAGGAGCTGGAGCTTTCCCGCGGATACGAGCGGCCTGCAAATAGATAGACTAGGGCCGCTGCGGTGCGGTGGTTCAAAAGCTTTCAGGCGCTGCTGGATGAGGGGAAGTTGAGGGCTCATCCGGTCGAAGTTCTTCCTGGGGGATTCGAGGGAATTCAAAATGGTCTAAAAATGCTGAAGTCTGGTAGCGTATCAGGAAAGAAGCTCGTAGTTTGTCTGGCTGAATGAAGTGACAAATTGAATAATATATTCCTTCATCTTGTAAAACCCGAAGTTGCGTATATGCGCAGTAAGAGCATTCAACTTGAATATGCTCTAAATCACCTTTCCATGTATCTTCCTCAAAAATTGGGATCTAAAATATCTTCAAGGCATAGTAAGACTATTCAGTGCTGTGATTGACTAATGTGGATTAAATGATGGATGCAGGTGAAGTGTCTCTACACCACGCCATTCTCTTTGGAGATGTCACCTATTATTGTTAAAGGGAGAGGAATTGATACCAAAAATCGGAGAGACTATTGAAATATGTAGTAAGTTACAGTGTGAGCTGTGAATTTAGTAGCTATTTATTTGTAGCCAATGTGGTGGCCTTATTACAAACACGAAGCGAAGATGGTAAAAGGATGGTGAGCAGGGTAACGAAGTAACATAAATGACATTTCATGTATGCTAAATTCAACAATTGTGATATATCTCATTGTATTGCTCTATACTTGAACTTTTAAGCTGGCAGCTATCTAATCAGCGATGACTCTCATTGTTTTTAAATCACTGCACTAAATACACCATCCACGGACTGCTCATTTACAGAAGTCAGAATGCTCTGGTAACGTTCAATACCCCATTCACTTTACTTCATAGTGCTATCAGGCTCTCTCATTTGACTTCACGATATTTAAACCCCTGACCTAGGTATGAATCGCACATACAATTCTGGCCTCTCCCACATGACCCAAACCTTAAAGTCTTCATCAAAAGACTTGTCATGTCCCCGAACGCCCTCAAGATCAAAGGTCCATAACAGCTTCCCGAGAAACAGCCTGTTTTGTGACCACGCAATCTCCCTACCTGTGCATTGCCTAGGTCCAATACTGAAAGGGTAAAAGGCTTTCAGGTTGTCGTTTGAGTATCGGGTATCATATAGAGAATGATCTGCTGGCAGCCAGCGCTCTGGGTGAAAGTCCAAGGGGTCGGCAAAGTACCGTTCACTGCGCATAGCTGTGAAAATGCTTAATTGGCAGACGATCTGTAAGGTTGGTTAGAAGATAGAATATTTTCAATAAGAGAAACGGAATTTCACTTACACCTTTGGGAACGTAGACTCCATCAACTGTGGCACCAGGACTGATGCGAGGAAGCCCTGTAGGGATGGTGAGATGAACCCGTAGAATCTCGTTTATAAAAGCTTGCAGGTATTTGAGATTGGCCAATAACTCAGGTTTTATCTCCTCGTAGGTTTTGAATGTATCACGGATCTCCTTAGTCAGTATTTTGTAGGTCTTCGGATATTTGAGCATGAAGAAAATGCCAGCGTAAAAAGTAATCTGGTTGGGATCAAAGCCAGCTATGAACATCTGGAACGCAACCTGTTCAATATGGGTGAGTTCCTTTTTGGTGCTGGGCGGGGGATCCTCGGGGCTAATCATGAAGTCCATGAAATCTGGATGTCTCGTCTTTCCGCGATTTTCGATTCTTAATTTAACCTCATCACTGTTTGCTTTAAAAGCTGAAGGTATCCGGCGCAGGACCCTGAGAGGTATGAATAATGGGGTTATTAATGTAATGATGGGCATCTTCTTGCTCAACTGCATCAACGTGCCAACAAAGCTGGTTCCCTGCAGGGTATGTATGAAGTCAGATGACTTGCCTGTCAGTAAAGTATCAGTTTGTGATTCGCGAAGAGAGGGTATCTAGGAAAGCCTTACCATCCCTCATGTGATGCATTTCGCGATTGTATGCCAGATCTGCAGCCATATCTGATCCCAGCCAAAGAAGCCACTAGAGATATTAAAACTGGCAAGAACAAATCACATTCCTTGCACCTACATCGTTCATAAGAAGACCTTCTGGTGTTTCCCCAAGCTCCTTCATCTTCGAGATGAAAGAATCCATATATTTATGGACAATAGGCTCCATACTCCTAATTGATTTGGAACTGAAGGCCGGAAGAATCTTCCTTGCCACTGCTTTTCGTTTCACTGGATCTGACTCCCAGGTAAAGCCCAAGTCACCAGCGCCAAAGTCCATCAAGTCTGTTTTTACAAAGGTCTCTTGATTTCTCACTGCCGCGCCATAGATATCTACCTATATAGATTAGCTCAATGTAGTTCAATTTCGAAGAAAATGGGATTCTGTTAATCATATTACTTACCCATCGCTGCTTGAGGTGTGAAAAACACGACCTCATTTGGTGCAACTCGAACAGCCTCCCCTATGAGCTTGTTAGCATTGGCGAACCACTCACAGTAGACTGGCATCCTATATCACCGTATTTATGTAGCATTTCTTCCTGAAACCATGGATATCGTCCGCGAATCCTGCAGTTGTCAATAAACTGCTCGAAATGCCCGCATTACAGGCTCCAACCACGTGCACACTCACCAATGGTAACAACAGTATGTAATGTAAGAGATCGCAGCAAGCTTGGGACCTGGGAACTTGGATGCAGGGTGGAAATACAAGAGAAAAATGGAGCTGGCTACAGCATAAGTTACTGCCTAGATGCCCTTAATAAATTATTTTGCTTTAACAGGCCAGGAGACGGGTATATAAATAAGCGTACAGTTATCGCGGCCAATGAGAGCCATAGCGACCATGGTCCGCTGGTATCGAAGAATCTGTCCATAATGTTAACACTAATCGAGTTTTGTGGGTAATAAGGTAGTAAGGTAGTGTAAGAAAGTTATTAGTCGTGTAGGAAGAAGGGGGGCGTGGAAGTTGCTGGTGCAGGTGCGGGCACAGGTTTACTATGTTGGTTTGTTGGTGTGTGTCGGGAGTAAACATCCTGCTTCAATAGCAATCGGATAATAATAATAACCACAATATATATAGATGCGGCATAGCATCGGGTAGGCATGTCCGAGCTCGAATGTCCTAATCTGGCTTCGGAATTCGCATTTGCCGTTTTCAGGTTACACACGATGCTGGATATCCGCTTCACCTTCTTCACTAATACAAACTGCTGCTGGATAGCCTGTTACCAACAAGCTTGGTTGCCGGGCATATATGAGTTTTGGAGTAGTCTTCACGCGCAGAATAGCATACAGTGAGTGGCATGCAGCAAGTAGCATAACATATCAGCCTATCAGATTGTCGTCTCTAGGGTACAGATGCGTGCAATGTATTCCTGCAGGATCAAAACTAACCGCCAACTCAGTCATTGAGAGTGCAGTGGAAAAGGGCAATAATGTGAATTATAGGGAAAAGGAGATAGAATTGAAGCAATTCTTGAGCCCGTGTCCATTAACTGCGTTTTTTTGAATCTGGTTTGTTGTGTATCCTGCATGCGAGGCATCTCAAAATCTTCAATTAACTTAAGCGATTCATATCATAGTCATATGGCATGTACCGTGAACAGCCTGCCCATACCAATCATTACAATATTAAACATATCATGTTGCTATGCAATAAGTAGTATAGAGATAATATATGGTCCACCAAGAGCCTCCACATACACTAAACTACTTCAACACTCCTTTGGACCTTGATGGCGTTTCTTTAAAGATTAGGGCTTGTGATACTCCCACTGAGCAAGTGCTGTGCCCACCTCCGTGCTTATGTTCCCTCTTCCCTCTTTATTGTCCTAGCAGAGCCTACTGATTATGATGACGATCTCGGGCCCAAAGGTAGGAGTTCGATTTTTCAGAGGACAGCCAAGCTGACCTTTAATCATCTATGTTCTGGTTCATCTTAGGTTTCTTGGAGAACAAATCAAACTAGAATCATACTGGATCATCTATGTTCATTAAAGGTTCTCTTATGACAACTTTTAATATGCTTTACAATTTATTGGCAAATAACATGAAACCTGTAGATCCTGTTTCTTCGAGCAATATGGCAACCAATGCAAGGTGTCCTGGGGTCAAGCACGATACAAAACGAACAACGACAGATACGCGATAGGGACGAAATCGGACCAGTTGTCAGAGAGCTGGAATCTCACAAACTCGACACAGCACACGGAGAGACGACAAAAGCCGTACTTCTGTCCTTATCACCGAGTGTACATCACTTAGCCATTTCTTCTCATGGCCTTATGGATGGCGTATCGTTTTGGGTACTCATGAGAGACTTTTGAAAGCACCACTTGAGAATTTATTAACATGGCAAAATGATTCAGTACTCAAGGTATGCTATAAAACAATACTTTGATTATGAAAACGGTAATTATAAGGACGAAATTTGTTTCTGGAAGAACAAAGATGCCTCTTTCCCAGATGCGCTGCCAATATTGAAAGTGAGCAAAAGTACCAACAGGCCAACTTTGATAACATAAGAGAGCGAGTGGCCCGATATCAGACTCAGTCCCAGTCCCGAGATAAAAAAAAAGAGTATTCAAGCACTCTACCGCTACTACGGAGTAACAGCGTTCAATTTGCATTTGGCTGTATTTAGGGCTTTGATATCCCGATATGCAGACACCGAATATCTTACAATAGGAATGGGTGACCCGAACCGTACCGAGGACGAGATGATGGGCACTATTGGCCCATTTGTGAATCTTCTTCCTTTGCGGAACTGCACGAGGAAAAACGCCAAATTTGAGGCACTACTTAAGGAAACAAGTTTGAAGTCGTTAGCCACACTAACTGGTTTCAAATACCCTTCCAGGTCCTGCTAAATAATTAGTTACCCCAAGATTATTGAATTATACGCCAATTTTTCAGTGCTTTGTAGACGACCTTCTAGGTCAACTTGTGATGACAACCTGGGCTATCTTTCAGTTTGAGATGCTTTCATTCTAGGCCTTACGGTTAGCCTACGATGTTGCCCTAGATATCATTAACGATCAAGATGGAGATTGTCTTGTTATGCTTATCCTGCGGAAAAATATTTATAATCGGAGAAATGCTCAGCGTTTTTTAAAGAGTTATGAACGCTTGGTCAATGCATTCATTGTGCAACCTAGCATAGCGCTGGATAAACCAGGAATCTTTGATGCTATAGTAATCGATAGAGCACTTAGCTTCAGTCGAGGTTCGTATTGCCCGATTCTTAATATACCAGCAGTATCAGAAGGACTCCCGTCTGATCAGTGGATTATTCGTGCTACTGATCAAGGCATGCACCCATCTCTTGTGGCGCTCTAACAAGCAGTTGCAGCTCAGGGAGGTCTAGTATTTCCGAAACTCTGACAAGATAAGTTGGAATTGTATCGCAATAAAAGATGGCTAAAGAATGCAATACCTTGATTACACCTCAAATGAAACAGTGGTAAATAGTGTACGGGCAATTACAAAGCGTTGCAGAATAGTGAATTTTGTTTCAATCTAGTGTAATTTTTGACTACAACGAATATACTGTGTATACAAATTCTATGACTTGCACTTCTCTGTCTACTACTCCCCACATCTTTATAGGCTAGTTTGACTATATTTCGCTACTATTAAATTTAAATATATCTTCATATTTATTCCATATGCAAGGCTCTATGACGTAATCTAGCTTGAATTCCTTTTTTTAACTTGTTTCATATAGTAAGTAGGCTCTCCCATCTGACTAATCTATAGCGCTCTACATCGTATCATCACATCAGCCGCACTGTAGATCTCCTTCACCGCCAAGCCAATTCCGATTAGCAGTGCCTCTCCACCGCAGCAAATGCCTTCGCTTCTTGCTATGAAAGGTGCGGCTTTCTGTGCCGCTCACAGGCAGCGGCATTCTTTACGTACAGTTATTAGCCTTATGTATGACAACAAGAGGCTGAGAAGATCTAGGGCTTAAATCAACTACACGTGAACTGATGTGGCTGAGAGTGAGATGCACCGAGGGGACTGGTATAAGAAAAGGCTCTGCCTTCGCCATTTTGAAATTTACCGTCTTCTCTTTTTGCCTTGAAAGGGTTGAAAGATTGTAGCCAGGAAACTTTGCTGCACTGAGTTGTCAAGATGGGTGACTGGCCTCAAGAAAAATGCAGGAGTGGCCTGCATCATGATACCAGCGTCGAAGGTGGACTTCTCCATTATCTCGGCTGCTTACCCTTCAATGAACGGAAGCAATTTTTTCTTACTCTCCCACCAGACCAAGAGAAGCTGAAAAACTCAATATTGGAAGAAGAGGCACGGATCCATAAACTACGAATAATTCTGGAAGGAGACCAAGATAGTCGCGATGGCAAATTATTATCGTCTTTTAAGACAGCACTTGCAACTAGATTCAAAGCTCAGGGACGACAATATGTTCCGCCGCTACCAAGAACAACTAGCCAGAGGGAGCCGCAAAACACCAAGATAACAAGCCCTGAAAGTCCGACTAGTATGATCGGTGATTTGGATGATTTGAATGCAAATGTAATATACTTCAAGAATCACGAACCATATGATCACCCTGATTTCAAGGGGTCGGGAACGTTTCCGAATCAGAAGATACCCTTGAGTCTCCTATTGAAGAAAGATCCGAAGAGAAACCCGTTGATGTGGAAGTGTGAAGAGAATATGATTAGATACTTCCATGTTCCAGCAAACAATATGGCGTGGATAGAAGTATGTCAATTTAATGTCTTCGGTAAATGTGAAAATACTGAAAATAAATAGGAAGTTGTTGCAAGATACTACAATGAAGACAAGCCCGATCTTGACGGCCCGTATCGTAAGCCGAACAGAGGAGAGCCTGAATCCAAGACTAGAATGTTATTAAGACCCCAATTTTGGAGAGGTCTTCAGCATGGCAACCGGAAAGATCTCCCAACACATACTCGTCATATGAGGCCACGTTGTTATGTTATCTCGACTGGTACTTCAATCCTTATATTGTCAGGGTATAACTAATAAGTTTGAAGATCACAAACTCACTGAACCGAAACCAAAGAATATTGCTCTATTTGTGAGTACAATGGTCCGTATTTTTAGGGTAGTACTGACAGATCCAGATGCCTTATCTTCATTGGGAGACCGATAGACGTAGAGCTAGGGCAGCAAATTGTATGAAAGACATAAGTCGCGCTAAAATGGCAGCCGTGGACGATGTTGTAGATGCCACTGCAGCCACCGTAATTGAAGGAACCATCGAGAGAGCCGCCTCTGACGGTCTCCTTTACCATATTCCATCCCAACTCCAGGCTCCGTCCCGAAGACCACGTCCTAAGCCAATAACCAACAAAACCATCCAGGGTCAGAGCTTGCTGGGAAGAATGCTTCTGATTGCAGCAGCACTGTATGAAGCTATGGATTCACATACTGATGAAAAGCTTATCGAGAGGTATCTCATGGCAAAACCTCCATTACACCCTAGGCGAACTTTAGATCAATCATACTACTGGACTCTTAAGGATACAAGAAAGAGAGATCGGGATCAAGTAGTGTATAGAGCCACGGCTCCAAATCAAAACTTTATGCACCACAGATGTTTCAAAGGAAGAAAAGGAACCAAAACGCCGAGGCAGGCATTGGCGGATGGTTCCGTAAAACCCACATGTCTACAGTGCCTAGAGGATGCGAGGAGGGTATCGAGAGTTGTAATGGTCGACCAGTTGTGGATGTGGGTTCTCGATGAAAGTAGGTCAATTGTTTTCAATTAATCCCATCGTAGTGCTCATAGATTTATCAGATACGATTATTACCAGTTTCCCAAAACGATGGGGCCATAATAAGTAAGTTACATCCCAAAATCATGTATGCCTGGTTTCAAGAAATATACCAAATGGAAGTTTCAAGACAAATTCCAACTAAACCAATAGACCCGACCCCTCGGCCGTTCAAAAATGCATCAGAACCCGAATAGCAGCGGCGCGTGATGACGAGATCCGTTCTATTTATGATTTAGGAATGATCATACTTGATCAATGCTCTAGAGTTTTCTTTGACCGAACTCAGTCAATTGACATGCAGCCTCAAGTAATGGATAGCTTCGGTAACGCCATTGGCAAAGTTGTAAGTCAATACTCAATATTATACTTAGTCCACAACTTGCTAAATTTATTTAGAGCCATAAAACCACAATTGCTTTTGACCATTTCTGGGAATATACCAGACTAACATCCAAGAAATACAATGCGCAAGAGGAGGGTGAACCAGAAACCAGAGCTGTACAGAGTATGCAAAAGACTCTACTTGATATCAATCCCGAAGGAGAACTACTTCGCGAAATCAAAGACATCTTGGACGAGCTTTTCATCATGACACAAATAAAGAACCAGGAAGAATCTGTAGCACGTACATTCGTGAAACTTGTTCGGCATATCATGCAACCAAATTACTCATCTGGAGACAGCAGTATTAGAAATCATAGCGATAATAGTCTACCAGAGATGCGTTCAAAACGACCCTCATTAAAGTTGGAAAACAGTTATCGACCTGTCTTCCATGAGCCGCCAGGCGATGTGGATGGGGATTTAGATTTTACCATGACTTTGGCTAGTGATTTGATGGATAGTTTTCAAGACCAATTGCAGGAATTAGGCTATTTGAAAGATGCAGGAGAGAGAACGGAAGCTGCTCTTAAGGACCTGATGGAATTGAAACAACAACAAGCTGGAGTTGTGGAAGCTCGCGAAGCTGTGAAGCAAGGTGAGGAAAGCTTGAAACAGGGGCGCTCCATTATGCTGTTTACAGTTGTTACCATCATATTCGTACGTTTACTCCCAGCACCGCAAACTGAACATTGAGACCAGACTCAGACCTGACATTTCTTAGCTCCCACTTTCATTCTTCGCTAGCGTCTTCGGCATGAATGCTACAGAACTTACTGGCCAAACTGGAGATTTCAAATTCAAAGATATCTTTATCTATATGAGTAAGTTTTCACTTACGCATGCACCTCACCTACCCTTGTAATTTACATGTCATGCAAGAAGTTGACACTCTCAGTACCCATATCATTCGTAGTTATAACAACCTCCCTCTTTCTAGCGTTCAGCAGAATGACACGTGCAATCCTCTCCTTTGCATTTTCTTACGCCTGGGTCTACACCATTACAAAAACATCGTTATACACCTATTGGCATAACATCAAGTGGCATGACAAACATATGAGTAGCAAAACACTTAAAGAGCAAGAAATAGCTTTGGTGAATGAAATGAAAGCTAAGGCAATACGGCTGAAAGCAGACAAACGGATTGCAGTTTAGTGGAGAAAAAGGCAACGAGGCTGGAGTGATTAAAGTAAATAGCTCTGTGGAGGATAGTATAGACTTGAAGTAATAAACATCTGGGTAGATAACATCTTCAAGATTCTGTTGCATGTTGCGTCAATGTATGCCAAAACTCTTGGAAACTTTCCACCCGGGTTATTGGATGATGGTCAGGCTCTCGTAAGCTTGAGTTTTGAGTACAACTTAAAATTCCAAATAGAAGTATATCATAACGAAAGGTGGTAATTTGGCGCGAACAGAGAACTCATGGGAAGTCATAACGATAAGTTTTTGATTGCGCTGAGGATTTGCATTGTATCCAAATGTGATCATCGTTGTTGGCTGCTAGCTCCATGGCGTTAAAAAAAAGATTGGCTGCTGTGAATATACTCGAGCCTGTCAAAGAGATTAAACGTCGCACTTATTCTAGACCATTGATATACTTGGTCACCGTACTTGTCAACGATATTTTAGTGATAAGTCCAAAACAAGGCTGGAAACTCGGATGGATTTAGGATCTGACAACTTTTATTGCGACCCAGAATCTTGGATATAGCTAGCATATCATAGAGCTGATCAAACCACAAAGCGTCGTATGACGTCATGAGAAAAGTGAACACATATATTCCCAATCCACAGATCCAGCCGCCTAGTAACTCCTACCAAACATACACCACTCCTTAGCGTCGTCACCGCACTCTGGGTTCAAACACTTCGTCTTGCCCAACTCAATACCTTCAGGCTGCTCGAAAGGAATACACAGACTCTTCATACCCATACTTGGAACCTTCATCTCAGCTGGACCTGCAGTTTCGTCTGGCTTTCCAGTTGTGATGACCTTGATCTTATCTTCGCACTTCTCAGCTAGGCAGTGAGGAATGAGCACGACATTTTTGGCGTCGAGAGCTGGGACAACTTCGGACCATTCCTTTACTACAATTCGGTGAGAGCTATCAATGTTAGTTATGTGAGGTGATTATTGAGTAGAAATGTAACAATTACCGGAATGATGCCTCTGCCTTTTCATACATGTCTTTCTGGATCTTCTCTAGAAGGGCAGGGATATCCGAGGAAACAGAAGGAAGGGGGATAGTGCCTTTCTCTCCTGTATCTCGCCGAGCGTAAGATACAACGGATTTTGCTGCATCTTTTGGTCCAAACTCGAGACGTAGAGGAACACCCTTAAGCTCCCAATCATTGAACTTCCATGCTGGAGTATAACCATCACGGATATCGTAGTCAGACCTTACACCAACCTTCTTAAAAGTATCCTTGAGGTCTTGAAGCACGTCGTAATGCTTCTTCTTATCCTCTGGAGATGTGTTCTTGTTAATACCAACTGGAATGATGATTACTTGAAGCTTGGCGATTCGGGGTGGAAGAACAAGGCCTTTGTCATCGCCGTGTATCATAACCATCACTCCGATCACACGGGTAGAAAGTCCCCAAGAGTTTTGCCATACATTGACGTGCTTTATCTCATCCTCAGGCTTAGCATCAGGATTTTCGACTTTGATATCGAACATCTTGCTGAAATTTTGACCTAAGCAATGTGAAGTTGCACCCTGAATACCTCGTCCATTGGATGGGATGTATCCTTCAACTGTTGTAGTATAGTACCCGCCTGCGAACTTCTCCTTCTCCGTCTTCTTGCCCCGAACGACCGGAACCGCCAATAATTCCTCATACACACCGGCGTAAAGCTCAAGAATCTCGAGAACCTCCTTACCCGCCAACTGCTCTGTCAGATGCGCTGTATGGCCTTCTTGCCACAAGAACTCGCGAGCTCGAAGAAATGGAGTGGTTTGCTTTGCTTCCCATCTGACGACACTGTTCCATTGGTTGAGCTTGAGGGGGAGATCTCTGTGACTTCTGATCCACTTTGAGTAATATGGGTACATAACAGCTTCAGATGTAGGTCGGACAGCTACAGGAACCTCGAGGTCTTTATCTCCGCTACGTCGAATTAGTAAATGTGGATATATCCTCGGAGAACAACAAACGCTTTTGTGACCCAAGCAAGTTCGGGAGCAAAACCCTCAACATGATCCTTCTCCTTTTCCAGTGACTTTGAAGACAGAAACATGGGGAAACTAGCTTCTTCAACATCCATAGCCTCAATTCGTTCTTGGAACCACTTCCGAATAACATTCCAAATATACATTGACGCAGGACGTAAGATAAAAAAGCCGGAGATCTCATTGTAGTATTCGATCATTTCTGCCTTTAGAACTACTTGTTGGTACCAATCCGGGAAATTCTCTGCTTTTTTTGAGGTGATTCCAATTATGTCGGTATCCGCCTTCTTTCCCCCCACAATGGGCATAGCAGACTGTTTGGCAGCCTTCGCAGCTTTCTCTGCGGCTTGTTTTGCTTGCTTTTCAGCCTTTTTCAAAGCGCTCTTGGATGGTCCCTCCGCGGGGGTTTCTGCTATGTTACAGTTAGTATGGCATCACAAAATAAAAACTTGAAAGTTCGGATAGTAAATACCGTTGTCCGCCATGTTTAATGTTTCGTATCAAGCTCTTCTGTAGATTGTAGCCTCTATCAGAAGTAAGTGAGTCAAACGGCGATGTTGACTATTTACCCCCGCGGTGGGCTCTAAGCGATTCAGCCTTGCCCCTCGCCAGAAGTGGATTCAGGAGAGCCAGCAAAGTTCTGGTGGCCTCAGGCCAACCAAAAAAGTTGAAAGTTGATGCGCGTCAAGTCGAGCTCAGCGCGAAAGAAATGCAGGGACTAGCAAAAAGTCAACCAGTTTGAACAACAATACATCAAAATGGGATCTCTTTTCGAACAACCTCGGAATGCTGGAACTTTGTGTAAGATATCACATATCACATCAAAGAAATGCAAAACTAACGATGGACAGTCCTTGGTGGCACGAAAATTAGCGGAGCCGATATTAGAGATCAAAATGGTATGTTTGTACAGCTCTGCCGAATCTCATATCTGACAAGTTATTTAGTCGCCGCTACTCAGGCCATTGCAAATGTCGTCAAGAGCTCCTTTGGTCCCAGCGGACTGGATAAGATGATGGTGGACGATATTGGTGTAAGCTTTACTCTGTATGGATATTCACATCAAAACTAATGTAGCTAGGATGTTACTGTTACCAATGATGGAGCAACTATTCTCAGTCTGCTAGATGTCGAACATCCTGCCGGCAAGATACTGGTCGACTTGGCACAACTACAAGACAAGGAAGTTGGTGATGGAACAACATCGGTGGTCATAATAGCTGCAGAGCTCCTCCGCAGAGCGAACGAGCTTATGAAGAACAAAATTCACCCTACAACAATCATCACAGGTTACCGCTTAGCTCTCCGCGAAGCTGTGAAATATATGCTTGAGAACATCAGTGTCAAGGTGGATCATCTCGGTCGGGACTCGCTCATTAGCATTGCAAAGACCTCGATGTCCAGCAAGATAATTGGATCGGATTCAGACTTCTTTGCAAGCATGGTTGTTGATGCTATGCTAGCAGTCAAATCGACGAATAATAGACAAGAAACCAAATACCCAGTAAAGGCTGTCAACATTCTGAAGGCACATGGAAAGGGGGCTCTGGAGTCAATATTGGTAAAGGGATATGCGTTGAATTGCACTGTTGCTTCGCAGGCAATGAAGACCAGAATTGTGGATGCCAAAATCGCTGTTCTTGATATGAATTTGCAGAAGGAACGAATGAAACTTGGTGTACACATTACTATCGATGACCCCCAACAGTTGGAGCAAATTCGACAGCGTGAGGCAGGAATGGTCATGGATCGTGTAGAGATGATTCTAAAGGCCGGTGCCAATGTTGTTCTCACCACCAAGGGTATTGATGATCTTGTACTTAAGCTCTTCATCGAGAAGGGAGCCATGGCTGTACGAAGATGCAAAAAGGAGGATCTCCGAAGAATTGCAAAGGCAACTGGAGCCACGATGATAAGCTCGCTATCTGATCTTAACGGTGACGAAAAGTTTGATGCGTCATCCTTAGGCTACGCCGAAGAGGTCGTTCAAGAGAGAATTTCAGACGACGAATGTATACTTGTCAAAGGTACTAAAGTGCACACCTCAGCATCTATCATTCTCCGTGGTCCCAACGATTACCAACTTGACGAAATGGAGCGATCCGTCCACGACTCGCTTTCAGCTGTTAAGCGTACCCTCGAAAGCGGAAGTATCGTTCCCGGAGGCGGTGCCGTCGAAACAGCCCTACATATCTACCTCGAAGAGTTCGCGGGCACAGTAGGTTCTCGTGAACAACTCGCGATCGGGGAATTTGCCCAGGCCCTTCTTGTCATCCCAAAAACCCTCGCGGTAAATGCCGCCAAGGATTCTTCCGAACTTGTCGCCCAACTACGGTCTCGTCATGCCTTGTCTCAAAGAATTCAAGACGGGGACGCCAACGAAGATGAGAAGACGATTGCGAAAAAGAAGAACTACAAGAATTATGGCTTAGACTTGACGAGAGGTCGAGTGGTAGATGAGATCAAGGCGGGTGTGCTAGAGCCAACTATGAGTAAGATCAGACAGTTGAAGAGTTCCGTAGAAGCTTGCATATCTATTATGCGCATCGATACCCTGATCAAGCTCGACCCAGAGCAAAGAGGAGAAGACGATGGGCATGGTCACTGAGGCGTGCCAGAATGATGCTTGTAATATTAAAAATAGACAACTAAAGCATTGATTGTGTTGAACAAGAAACCTATATATTACGCTCACGGAGCACCCGTGACTGGCTATATCTGGAATCAAGAGGTAAAATAATAGCCATAGCCACTAATGAGTGACTGAGACTGTGCTTGTAATACCATAGATAGATGCCCATTTTAGGATAGGTGTTGAATTATGTTGAAAAGGCGTGGATTGTCTTGAGCAGGCCTTATATGCTGTCCTCACAAATCACCCCCCATTAAGCTGGATCTGGAAGCGAGCTTATCAGGCACAGTTATCGACAAAGAATGCAACACGATACTTACGAGTTTGTAGACTTACCTAAAGCGGTAATTAAGTTGTAAGAGAAATATATACGCTGTAGGGAATAATATTCGTTTCCAATAAACTTTGATTCCAAAGATGGTTATGTGGTTATGTGGTCAAGTTACATTGCATTTCGTATTACCGATTATCACCAATTAGTATTTGAGTTGATATTTCAGTTTAGGTGTTCAAATAGGTTTTTCTGCCTCGGATCTTTTGTACAAACGGCATCATCGCCCCATCTAAAGCCAACACCTTATCAAAATCTACCACATTTCCCTCAACTGCTCCCCTTCCAGCCTCGGACATATGAATCTCTCCTAGTCTACATTGTATCTAACCAATCGACAAAAGCTCATCCTCAGTGAACTCATAAGCTGGAATCTCAAGGTTCAATGGAGCAGGTCCCTTTCGTATGCGTCCGGAAATATCATAGTGAGAACCATGGCAAGGACAGAACCATCCTCCGAAGTCACCTGCTTCGCCGATAGGGACACATCCAAGATGTGTGCAAACACCTGTGTGCATATCCATTAGCATTTGTCACCCGAAAAGCTCTCGGAAACAGTATGTGTACGTACCAACCATGACCAGCCATTCCGGCTTCTTAACACGTTCTTCATCCTTTTGAGGATCTCTTAAAGACTCAACCTTTACGCTCTCAGCTTCTTGGATCTCTGAAGCTGTGCGGTGGCGGACGAAAACAGGCTTTCCACGCCATTTGATGATAACCTGTATTGTATCAGCATTTACTCTATAGGTCGTCAATTGGATGGCTGGCATACGTTTTTGCCTTCTGGGATAGTTGAAAGGTCGACCTCAACCTTAGCCATGGCTAGGACGTCTGCGGATGCGGACATGTTGACCAAGAAATCTACGTCTCCAGCATTAGCAATTGACCCAATTGACCTCCCCCAATTGCCTCCAATAATTCATATATGCCTCCCCTTTGTTTAACTTCGGAAATCTTGAACGTACCTTGGACAGTAGTCTTCGCCGAAGCGGCCGTGATTGCGCCCATAGATCCTGTTTCCTATCAATTTTTGCTCTTTCTTCCTCATCACGCCTCCTGAAACTTACCAACCATGAAGTACTGGAACAATAGGTTGCTGTTAGATCCAGCCTTGCTGCGATAGTGTGAAAAATCGGGGACGCGCGAGGGGGTGGTGTCATTGTTCTTGAAGGGCGATTCGTAAGAAGCCGCACATTTGGAGGAGGTGGTGGAGAGCGCTCGGATGGACTGTGCTGTCCGTGGCAGCGACTTCAAAAGTGATTTAGACGCCATTGCGAAGATGGGCGAATCTGGCAGCTGGCGTGGGACTGTGGTTGGAAGAGACGAGCTCGAGAGTTGTTGATGAGGTCGTGGTTGATGAACCTGGAAAATCAAAGGTGACTTTGGAAGCGCTGTGATTGGTTAAAGCTTAAATAGACCCACCCCTCATATAACCGACAGCATTTCAACTACTGTTCCACCCGAACCGAAAGAGCCTCAACGCTGTACTCATTTATGTTGTATTGCAACAATATTCACATAAGTACGCTCGGGGTTTTTATGAGACTGGTCTCTGATTAACGTACAATTCGTTTCGGACATGAAACCCTTATTATATGAATAGTAGATCTTTTGAGCATTATAACTTAGCAATTAGAAAGTTACTGATCTATCCGTTAGGTATAGGTTTTCACTTTCGCTGACATAAATGAGTTTACTGCAATCTATATCACTTTTTATTTTTCAATTTCGATTTCTATGGTAATAATACTGTTGTATATTTTGTAGCTGTATTTCTGAAGCCTCGGCAAACTCATGTATGTATGTGACGATAGAAGACACTTCTCGCACAATGATATTACAGTATGTTATTCAAATTTGACAAGAAGCGCAGGCATTGCTTGCTTGTACGCAGAATGTAGCCAACTCATTGAAGAAATAGGAGTGTGTATCATGTTCAGCCATAATGAAAATTTATGTTGCTTTCACCCATAAGATTGTCTTTTTGTAGGAGATGAATTTTTCTTTTTCGAAGCACTATTTTCTATTGGAGATTTCCGGATCTTTTCATTTGTTTATGTAATGTACAAGTCCTGCCTATTGTTGGCGAAGAATTAAAGTAGCGACAATCGTCACTATGGCTGCTCCAGTTGCAACACCTTCTAATGCAGCTAATGTTACATCTTGTTTCCTCACCGAAATCCGCCTTTGGCTGAACAAATCCTGTAGAGCTGGAGCCCAGGTTTTCGGATCTCTGACACTGAGCAAAGGTCCCTGATAAGGTGCCGCCACTGCGTCTACAGTATATTTTTCTATTGGCTTGCCATCGTCGATTTCGATGGCCATAGCCACTGCTTCTATAGCAGGATCAACAATTTGGTCGACATTTGATTGTAAATCGGGAATACCCGCGGCCACCACTCCATCAAGTGGGAGTTCTGGTTCTTTTTGGCCATATCTCGCAGCTTGGAGTACCTTCTCTTTTTCCAGAGCTTCCAAAACCTTCTCTTCAAATCCATGCACCAATCTCGCCCGCCTCCAAGGCTCGAATCCAAATTGGAATACGAAGAAAAGTAGAATATTTACACCCATTAATCCCCACGTTCCCCATGTACTCATTCGCCGTATCTTGTCACTCCAGATTTGTTCTTCGTGATAACGGCTCAATATACTGCTGCTGAGATTGCTTCCTGCTTGCTCGAGCTCTCTTTCCGCCTCCGCCAGTTTGGATGCAGCCTCCTGAACCGCTTGCTCATTGGTATGATCCATCCTATATAAACTCGTAAATCTCTCAAGATCAAGTGGATTCCAGCTATCTTTTCGCGCTAATAATCCAGTAACTTCTTTCTGTGTTGCTGCTCTATCTGCAACAGTCGTCTTATATGCGATACGTGCGGTTCGTACATTCTCTTGAGATTCCTGAACGTGGTTCTCCAGTGTTGTGATTCGAGATTTTAAGGCTTCGATACCAGAGTAACCTGTGAGGTCATTGATGCGCTGAGAGGCTATGAATATATTGCCTTGCAAGTGATCCATAATATTGGAGATACGTTTGGTGACGGGGGACCGTCGTCCTTCCCTAGTTGAAGGAAGCTCTTCCGGAAGGACATCTTTTCGTGCTGATTCGGAAGAATTATCTCCTGGGATTGGAGTTGGCTTAGGGTTGGTCGGAGGACTGGAATCGTCCGCATAAAGCCTCGTTTGGTACGAAACTCTACATGGTAGATACGTTGATGCTCTTACCGAGGATCGAAGTGGTGTTCGCACAGATCGTGGAGCCGGTGAACATGTAATTGAATCAAGCAGCAGCAGCCTTGGGGCAAAGCGCACCAGTGGCTGCATGACCAAACTTAGATGTCGCAGGTTTTGTGCTTCTTGTACATTCCCTGTGCTGGAAGCTCTTCGAGGCTGGGGCTTGGCATTAAAACAGCTGTCGGCTCTTCACGGCTCTTTCTCGCTTAGCCCCTGTTCCCCTTTCTTCTATTTCTCCAGTGCTTTCTACATCGAAGAGCGGAGCAGATGCACTACATTATTAGAAAGGGCGTTGAATTAGTTGCGACCTACCGCCTTCCGTACTACTATTACAAAAATTGAAAGAGTCCCGTTATTTTCGTTACCGGTATTCTAATGACAAAGGGGAGGGATGCTCGATGATTTCTGAACCAAAACCACCTCGCTTTAGTAAGGAGTGACCAAAGTCTGCTATCGCAAGCTCTTATAGTGATGTGCTTTTTCTCAACGATGAAGATATATATTACTTTAGTTATTGTAGTATAAAACACTATATTTCGGCCCCTTAACCTTTGGAATTTTCAAGTTTTTCTCATTACTATATGAAACAAAGTAAATACGGCAGGAGGTCATGGGGAGGCAGTTCCATTTTGTTAGCAGACAACGATTCTAGCACCCAAGAGCTCCTTCTTCTTGCTGGAGCTTAACTCTTGAAGACACGAATAAAGGCTTAGTAAAACAGTTATTACTCAAATCGAACCTAGAGAAGACAGCCTATCCATATGATAGTATCTTACCTTAAGTATTATGTTAATCGTGGACTTGTATGTGCAGCACAACAATGTAAAAGCTAAACAGTCTGGCGATTTGACTTTGGTCTTTTTGGCTACTGCCGCATGGATTCGGTGAAATTTGCAGCCAGAGGAGAGGGTAATCATTCAACAATACATAGGAGGGTATCAGCCTGAGCCCTAACATATGCATGAAAAGCATTTGTGAGTCTCTGTTAGGTTTAATCGCAAATCGATTATCACCAAGTGGCGGGGCGCTGTTGACGGCCGCATCAAGAATTGAGCAGAGCTTTCGAGTATAAAACATATGTTCAAACTTATGACTGTGCCACACTTTGAAAAGTTGTAAATTCTTAAGATGAGAGCGGAGGGCTCTGCACGGGCAATGTAAGGTACCCTAAATTTTTAGAAGTTGCGACGATAGCGCATCTCAATGGAATTATCTGATCTGACAATTTTGATTCAGGAAAGCAGTAGGTAGAAAGTCGCCATCTGTAAGTGAATTAGAGCCAGCCAAATGACATTCTGGTATTGACGAAATGCTGACCAAGAATAGGTCGAATTGAAGCTATCATCGTCAAATAAGTCCATACCAAATTTACCCGATCAAAGTCTCAACACCTCAACACGTGACTCGTCTTGATCCAGATCTTCAACCTCACCTCCAACATCCTCACAGCGACGACTACTAACCACGCAATATGGCTGTCTCAATTCTCCGCCGCTTTCTTATGCCATCTATACAGCCATCTTTTACTCTACTTTCACATAAGCTGCAACCCAAACCCCGCCTATTCTCCTCCACAACTCCAGTTCTTGCAACCATAAATCAAGTTATTCGCGTACGCCCTCCCTTCTACCCTCCCCTACA
>Ga0247807_10000371_pt1 | contig 28201 bp, 23 predicted proteins | sample UWRJL074202C1_FD_179931 | JGI IMG/M metagenome (GOLD analysis project Ga0247807, IMG submission 179931) | Plant litter microbial communities from Arlington Agricultural Research Station in Wisconsin, United States - UWRJ-L074-202C-1 | ecosystem: Environmental > Terrestrial > Plant litter >...
GGGACCAGCGGCGTTGGATCGAGGGCGGTTGCTCGTCGTCGTAGAGGAAGGGGTAGTTGCTGCGAGGGAGGTTGGTGAGTGGCTGGAAGGGTTGGGATGGATGCGTTGGAGGAGGACTTACCCAGCGTAGTCGACGCCGCCGATGGTGTAGTTGTAGATGCCACCGTGCGCCCTGATGCTGGTGAGGGAGGATAGAGATGCGAGTAGGAGAAATGCGGTCTTCATGTTCGTGGGGGCGGTCCCTTCCTAGGGCGACTTTGTACAATGAGTATTGATCTCACAAGCAGGTTATTGGAATGCTCAATTCAGCGCTAAAGCCAGTAGATTCATCATATATATAGGGAAGCCATAGGAAGTAGCACAAAGGAACCTTATACGAACCAACAAGTTAAATTCAAGAAGGCAGATCAACCAAATTTTACAAGAAAGAAGCAGAGTTCCAAAGTTCAAAGCACAGCCGTAGGACTAGGCCATGCAACATGTTACACAGCAAAAGATTTACACGAGCGAACAAGTCAGGATCGAGAGCCATATTGGCTAAGAGAGCGTGAATGGAACGTCGCAACCCTCCTACCAGCAAAAGTCACGAATGCTCCTTTAGCAACTGCAACTTTGAGGGGGGTATGATGACCTGCTTTTTCTATTACTCTGCATTGCTGCTCTTCCAATGACTTGGTTATGAGAAAGAGGGAGCTTTGGATTGCAGTCCTCGGATAGGATGCTCCGTGTTGACTGTCTATTGCGTGAAGCCGGCCAATCTTTAAGATACAAAAGCCCATCATAAAACTTTCCATTCCGCTAACACAAATATGCTATTAGTGTCAATGCATCTCTTCCACTGCCTGTGAAAATCCTACAAAGTCCGAGCATCTGGAAATATTGCAAAGGAGAAACCACATCTTTCACATCCAGCTCTAGCAAAGTCAAGGACGATGGCAGCAGGTAGCATGCGGAGGGCGGATATATAGGATAAATCCTGCGCTAGCTCTCGGCTACAATGGTCGGGTAAAGGATGCATCCTGCGCGCGGCGCATCGGGAGTGGTGTGGGGTCCCACTCTAAACTCAGGGGTTCGCTTAATTTATCCATTCGTTTTCCTTCATGGCAGTACGACGATGAGGAGAAGATGATGTGTTGACTTCCGTGGCATGAATATTCGTACCTGAGTGTGTTGAAGGTTCAGTGCCGTGCCACTTTAATGGAATTGAGCCAACGCAGATGTTCAGATATGAGCTAAGAATGTTTCTGATATAATCTCAGACGACCAGTTGAGCCCACCAAGGTCTACTTACGTCTTTGGACCTCAGCTGTTGCTGCTCTTGCTTGGGCTGAGCTCTGAGTCTTGAGCACGATAGTGAGCCAGCGAGAACACGCTCCAGGAGCCATTGGCCCCCTTGAGAAACGATTACAGTATGTGGACAGATGAATGTGAACGACCCCCTTTTTACACCAAAACTCATACTTTCTTAACATGTTTATATTTAACTGTAGCATTCAGAATAATATCTCTCTCTCTGACTCTACAAAGAAAAGTACAAGATAATCATCGCAATCACTTTTAGGCAGGTTTCATTTAGCTCAACATTAGAAAACTAGTGATTAAGTTGACTTAATAGATTTTTCACTGAGTTTGTATGTGAAACTCAACATTTGGAGCAATTGGTAAATCAATCTAAAACATGAATTTGAGGATCGTTGAAGGTAGTATACTATTATGAAGTGATAAGTGAAGTAATGAGTTTGGGTGTAAAAATGGGGTCGTTTACATTCATATGTCCACCCACTGTAAATCTGATTCTAAACCTGTAGCAAAATAATTTTGAAATAGAAAGGGGGAAATGGAAATGTTGTCTTCTGGTGGTGATATATCACTCCTGGATCTTTATTTTGTTATTTCTTAAGATGTAGAGAGACGTAAATAAGTATATGGATAAGGGAGGGATCAGCAAGGTACAGAGTGTTAAGTCATATTATTAAGATGCGATAAGATTGCATTGTGCTATAGAGTGTTATCATTGTATACATTTTGTTATACTATAAGTTCCTAACTATCCCTATGGTGTTATAATACGGCGTTTCCTGGCCATACCTTTCTATTTCATTTATATTTATATCGTGACATACATTCTATCGTAACAAACATGCTATCATATCATACAAATATTCCACCCCCGCTTCTGCATCACAAATTCCAGACCACGCGGGCCGTACGCTCTCGGGTCCGGATCCATCCACAGCAGATTCAACAGCTTCGTGCCTTGCTTGACGGCATCCATCTTATACCTTGCCTCCGCAAGACGAAACATCTCCCACTGTCGTTCCTGATGCGCACACGAGCCGATGATCATCGCGGGCCACATCATGATCGCGCAGAGCGGTGTCAGCGTCAACGAATCGAGCAGTGGAAGAGTTACCTCGACGTGGATATCGATTTCCGTGGCGAGGCAGATGTCGTCTTGTAGAGATTCACAAAAAGAAGAGTGCAGGAAGATCAGCAGGGCTGACTGCCATATTATCAATGCCGCGGCGCGCTGCTTTGCCATTTCCGAGCCGGACATGCTGGAATCGGTCGCTGGCAGGACACGGATCCGCGACTGGAGGTCTTTACTTTGCGTAAGTTTTTGCTGAACAGGTACCGGTGTCTTCTTCGGTGCGACGCTGGCTGGTGAGCAGGGATACCTCCGGGATGAATTTGAAAACACTTTCGATGCCGCTGAGGAAGCTGCCAAAGATGTCGTGCTTTCTAACTCCTTGTGCTGAGAGAAGGAAGTCATCCAGGCTTGGGGCCTGGGTTCCTGGTGTGCCCCCGGGGGTTAAGGTTGCTACCAAGACCATGTAGGAATACATTTCGAGCAAGAAATTCCAGAGGTCGTCATTTTTGGGGTTCTCTATTCTTTGGGGCTTGGCTATGATGGATAGGACAAGTTGTCGACCTGCATTTAAGTGTTGCATAAATGTGTCATGAGAGTTTCCAGATATAGACTGCAGGGTATCAGATAAATTGCAGTTGATGATAAATGATGGGAGAAGAAAAGGAAGAAACAAAACTTGCCTCGACCATACATAAAAGCAGAATAACCAGCAACAATCGAAGCGTTTCATTTTCCTGGTCGAGCTGGCTGCGGGATAGCTCTAACTGCAGATCGTGTAACACCAGCGAGTGATGCGACCACGTTGCAGTGACTGTTTCCTGATCGAGGGTCTCATCGAAGCGCAGATGTGCCCCTGCGATGGCCAGCACACTATTCATCACCACGTGATCTGAAAAAGCAATAGGGAGGACGATATTCAGAAACGGATTGTTATGTACCGGAGCAGCGACTATCTGGTGGGCGGTTTGGGAGACATAGTAGTTGAATAGGAGACTCGCATTGGGATTTGCGAGTACCTTTTTCCCATATGAAAAATCCCCCGGTCGAGAACATGGCTTGGTCGGGATTTGGCGGAGAAGGGGGAACGATGAAAGGTCTCTGAAGAGGTTTGTAGAATCTGAATTTAGACTTGGCAGCCTCTTTAATGGACAGGTATGTTGATTTGCCAAGCCAACGAGCACATCTGGCAAGTCTGGAAAGGGAATCGCGAGGTCCAAGTTATTATCGACCTTAGATATCTTCTAAGCTAGGGTTAGCTTTCGGCCTGTATTGAATGTACACTTCTATTTACACTCTGGTATGGGATGTCACCACCCACTGGGCTCTCATCAACTAGAACTGATTCTTCCCGTGCCCGCGCCCGTGCCCACGTGCACTGCAGCTTGTTCCTAGCGCAGTTGGTGCAAAGGGGCCTGGATTCGTCACATTTCTTCCGCCTGGAGCGGCAGGTCAAACAGCCATTCTTGGAGCGGGGAAAGTTGCGTGAAATGCGTGGCTTGCATAGCACGGGGACGGAGCCGCCTCGAGCCGAGGAAGAAGACGTTGAAGAAGAAGCAGAACAACTAGTAGTGGTTTGCGAGCGGTGGATTCCATTGATGGACGACGAGGTATCAGTATCAGGTGAGCTTTGCATTGAAGGAGAGAGTGATATTGATTGCACGGGGGGTCACCGTAGAGAACAATACTAGGCTGTTGACCTGGTTTCTCCTCAGCTTTGCGAAGGGATTTGCTTCACCGTAGAGAATACTGGTGGGCTGGTGATATTCGAGGAACCCTCTGCTGTCCTCCCCCCCGTCGTATTGGGACAACCCAGCAGGTGTGCCGTTTACTAGGGGGAAAGGTCAGCTTTCGTGGAAAATTGATTTCCTTAGGGGGCTATGTTGAATACCTGTACTTCACAAAGGAGATTATTAATGACTTTAGAAGCGGCTGTCGTTGGGACCGGAAGAGGCCGAGACGTTCGGTGTAATGGAGTATTAGATTTCATCAGCAAGGGAAGGTCGTCGGTCAGGCGGTCCAAGTGGAGGGGAGTACAGTAAGTAGGTGATGATGGCAGCGCGCGTAGATAGTAGATAGTAGATAGTAGATGTGATAAAGACCAAGCGCCAAGGACTAATCTCGGATTAGTCAGCAACTCCGTTAGGCTGTATCGTATTCGCATGCGTATGGGCTCGTGCTGTACTCTATAATATTGTATTCTATGCGTATTATATCATGAATTACTATTTGATGCAGTATACATCGCTCACGATTCGCACTCGGAGTAACTCAAAACCGCCTTTGGCTATTGAATCGTAAGTCTTAGATCAGCATAAAGCTCAGCTCAGTCTGTTACTCGGTGCGTACGTCGTAGCGTACTGGGCATCACTCACCACTTTCTTATCGCTTCTTATCTACGCGCGCTCTGCAACAGTCCAGTATAGTTAGTTTAGTACAGTACAATAAATACCACACAGTAATCTCAGCCCATAGAACCTGTCGAATAACACGATACTACCAAAATTACCTCGTTCACCGATTGCCGTATTATTAATCACTCAATGTGATCTTACGGTCTTCTATCTAACCGCGCTTCTGCTCTTTTCTTGATTTTATCCTAGCCACTCCTGTTGCACGTGATGATAAGAAAATTCTCTTATCTACGCGCGCGACACTAGTACAGTATCTAACCGCGCTAGCCAAGCATGTCACTGTCCACACGATGTCTCCTGTTGATTCTATTGCAATACCTACTTGCTAAATTATTAATATTAACACCATAGTACGTACTTACCATAGCTAAGGGGCGGCGATGCTTTCTCCCAAGCAACTTAGGCGTGTACAATGGTGGTCCGCCGCTGCTTTTATTCTCTTCTTCCTCCTTCTCTCTACCCGAACACGAACATTATCATGTTTCGGCCAAGCTGGCTTTCTTTCTTTCTTTCTTTCTTTCTCCCCTCCCCCTGGTTCTGTGCCAAGATACTAATTATCCTGTATGACATGGGATATTTGATCATTTGTTCGTCAGCAAAACTAGTTATAAGAGAGGACCCTTGTGTTGGGTGAGAGAAACGGTCTGCTTTCATATTCCCTTATATACAACTGTCTACCTTTATAAATACGAACATTTATTTCTGTGTCCTTTAATCCTCTATGTTATACATTCATTACCATCTAGACATATAGATATATATAGACCGTCTAGCTTCTCTTCTCCTCTCTTTTCTTTCCTTTTGTTTCTATCTATCAGTTACAGACCGACCAATCAACCTAGATCACAGTCTGCTCGTCGACAACAACCAACCAACACCGTCAGCACCACCACTGCCAAAGGAATTGAGCAAACTTGAGGCGAGGCCATTAAGCTCAAACTCCAATTGTTCCGGCAGCAGCAGCAATTCGGGTTTCAAACACCGACCCATCAACCGAAATAAGAAACTCAAGTACCATGAGCCCAAAAACTGATCTCGAAGATAGCGAGCAGATGATCGGGGAAGATTCCGATTCTCAGGATCACCATAATGATCAAGAAGAAGTTCGACAGCTAGCCCGGACGTTCACTGCGCGCTCCGAGCTCTCGCAGGTTGAGGGAAACAACCCCTTTTCACCCATCAAAGACTCTAGTCTCGATCCATACTCGCCACACTTCAAACCTCGGTCGTGGATGAAGGCCCTACTCCAACTGCAATCGAGAGACCCGGAGAAATATCCCGCGAGGACGGCTGGGGTTGCATTCCGCAGCCTCAATGTCCACGGCTATGGGAAACCGACCGACTATCAGAAGAGCGTAGGAAACGTGTGGCTCGAGGCGGGGGGCATGGTTAGGACACTCCTTCGACTAAATGTGAAATCAAAGATCAATATCCTGCAAAATGTTGATGGTTTGGTGGAGAGCGGCGAGATGCTGGTCGTCCTCGGCCCTCCTGGGTCTGGTTGTTCCACGCTGCTCAAGACTATCGCCGGGGAGACGCATGGTATCTATGTAGATGAGAATTCGTACTTGAATTATCAAGGTAGGCGGATGCCCCCTGCATCCTCTTCCCCAGAGCCCTGGAATACAGAGGTTAACAGTTCGAATAGGGATCAGTGCACATGACATGAAATCCCAGTTCCGTGGAGAGGCTATTTATACAGCGGAAGTCGATGTACACTTTCCGATGCTCACCGTTGGGGAGACCCTGTCCTTTGCGGCCCGTGCAAGGGCACCACGCCATATCCCTGGTGGAGTCGATGAATGGACCTATGCAACGCGCATGAGAGATGTGGTGATGGCTGCATATGGGATCAGTCATACCGTCAACACCAAAGTGGGTAATGACTTCGTCCGTGGCGTCAGCGGAGGGGAGCGGAAACGGGTGAGTATCGCCGAAGCTACTTTGAGCCAGTCACCTCTGCAATGTTGGGATAATAGCACCCGTGGTCTCGACTCAGCAAATGCCATTGAATTTTGTAAGACGCTCCGACAATCGACTGACTTGATGGGCGCCACTGCATGCGTTGCAATCTACCAAGCTCCACAGGCTGCTTATGATACCTTTCATAAGGTTACGGTCTTGTATGAAGGCCGTCAGATATATTTCGGCCGGACAGGAGATGCGAAGAAGTATTTCGAGGCTCTAGGGTTTCAATGCCCAGATCGACAAACCGACGGTGATTTCCTAACCTCGATGACCAGTGCAGACGAAAGAATCGTCCGGGTGGGGTGGGAGGATCGTGTCCCGAGAACCTCCGAGGAATTTGCTGTAGCATGGCAAAACTCTCCCGAGAGGAAGTTTCTCCTGCAACAAATCGAGGAGTATGATGCGAAATACGCGATTGGCGGGGAGTATCTGGAGAAATTCAAAGAGTCCAGGCGGGCACAACAATCCAAGAGGCAGTGAGTTAAACTTCTATAGCTAAAAGACGTGGACGATAATTAACTAGATAGGTCGATCAAATCCCCATATACCCTTGATTACCTGCAACAAGTGAAACTCTGCCTCTGGCGTGGATTCCAGAGTCTGAAGGCTGACCCGACTCTCACCTACACACAATTGTTTGGTAATCTCCTCATGGCAATTGTGATTGGGAGTGTATTCTTGAACATCAAACCAAGTACGGAAGATTTTTATTCGAGAGGCAGCTTGCTCTTCTTTGCGGTTCTTATCAATGCTTTTGCAAGCGTTCTGGAGGTAGAGAGACCCCCTTTCATGCTTGTTGCCATGGGTTTCCCTACGTTGAATATTAATTAATACTGCTATTACTACTAGTATGATATTCACTGCTGATCATCCCTAGATTCTTACCCTATATGCTCAACGACCCATTGTGGAAAAACACTCTCGATATGCGCTCTATCATCCTTCCTCGGAAGCCCTTGCTTCAATGCTGACGGACATGCCCTACAAGATACTCAACACGTTCACATTTAATATTCCTTTATATTTCATGACACACTTGCGACGAGAGGTTGGATCATTCTTTTTCTTTATTTTGATATCGTTGCTCGTGACTTTATCAATGTCAATGGTCTTTCGAACCATCGGAGCTGCTTCACGAAGCTTGGCACAAGCAATGGCCCCGTCAGCCGTCATTATTCTAGGTGTCATGATCTATACAGGTTTTGCCGTACCAAAGACCTATATGTTAGGTTGGGCAAAATGGATCTACTGGATCAACCCTCTTTCGTACGGCTTTGAGAGTCTTATGGTCAACGAATTTCATGGACGAGCGTTCTCTTGCGCATCATTTGTTCCAAGTGGCGGCATTTATAGCGAGGTGACCGGTCTTCAAAGAGTATGCTCAGCTATTGGATCCAAGGCTGGATTTGATTACGTATCTGGGGTAGATTATCTACGGACGGCTTACGAATATGACAACGCGAACAAATGGCGGTATGTTAGCATCGCATTTACAGTCTTTCTTGATAGCTGATACTCCCTCAGCAACGTAGGAATTCTCGTCGCTTTCATTGCGTTCTATTGTTGCACCTATGTTGTAGCCACCGAGTATATCTCGGAGCAAAAGTCCAAAGGAGAAGTTTTGATTTTTCGACGGAGTAATCTCGCTGCGACGAAAATTTTGAAAATTGACGAGGAAGCCGGAGCTTCCAATGCAGGTGTACAAAGGCAAGTTTCGAAGGGGCTCGAGTGCATCGAGAAGCAAACCGCTATTTTCCACTGGGAGGATGTGTGCTACGATATCAAGATCAAGAGCGAAACCCGACAAATTCTTGATCGCGTGGATGGATGGGTAAAGCCAGGAACATTGACAGCGTTGATGGTGAGCGCAACGATCTTCCCTCGCCCCCCAACACCCAGAAAACAGTATGCTAATAAAAGTTATAGGGCGTCTCTGGTGCCGGAAAAACAACCTTATTGGACGTTCTGGCGAGCCGAGTAACCATGGGAGTCATTTCTGGGGAGATGTTTGTGAACGGTGCACAGCGAGATGATTCCTTTCAACGGAAAACTGGCTACGTTCAGCAACAAGATCTTCATCTTTCCACCGCAACGGTACGAGAGGCGCTCAACTTTAGTGCACTGTTACGGCAACCCGCACACATCTCTCGCATGGAAAAGCTTCGATATGTGGACGAAGTGATTGCCCTACTGGACATGGAGCAATATGCAGAAGCTATTATTGGTGTTCCTGGCGAAGGTCTCAATGTGGAACAGCGAAAACGTCTTACCATTGGTGTTGAACTTGCTGCGAAGCCTCAACTACTCCTCTTCTTGGACGAGCCTACTTCTGGGCTTGACAGTCAGACCTCCTGGATCATCTGCGACCTCTTGGAGAAACTCACCAAGAACGGCCAGGCAATACTGTGTACTATTCACCAGCCGTCTGCATTGCTTTTCCAGCGCTTTGATCGGCTTCTCTTCCTGGCAAAAGGGGGCAAAACGGTTTACTACGGTGAAGTAGGACCTGGTTCGCAGGTTTTAACGTCTTACTTCGAGAGGAATGGTGCTCCTCCTTGTCCCTCAGCTGCCAATCCAGCAGAGTGGATGCTTCAAATAATCGGTGCTGCTCCTGGCTCGTCGACTGACGTTGACTGGCCGCAAGTTTGGCGAGACAGTCCAGAGTATGCTGCCACGAAAGCGGAATTGCGAAGATTGAAGGAGGAACTACCCAAATTTGCTGCAGTATCCCCGTCTAAACATGACGCGAGTAACTATCGGGAGTTCGCGGCTCCATTCGGGGTTCAGTTCTGGGCGGTCACCCAACGTATTTTTGCACAGTACTGGCGAAACCCTGCTTACATCTACTCTAAAGCCGCGCTTTGCTTTTTCTCCGTAAGACACAATTTCTCCTCGTGAGGACTATCATTAACATTATAGGGTCTTTTCATCGGCTTCTCTTTTTTCCACGCCGAAAACTCAATTCGAGGTCTTCAAAGCCAAATGCTGGCCCTTTTCATGCTCATGAGCATCTTCGGTCAACTCGTCGAACAGCAAATGCCACACTTCGTCGTCAACCGTGCCTTATACGAGGTTCGAGAACGACCGTCGAAAATCTATTCCTGGAAAGCTTTCATCCTCTCTAGCATCCTCGTTGAGATCCCCTGGGCGGTCTTGATGGCCACTCTGATCTACCTCTCATGGTACTACCCCATCGGTCTACATCGTAACGCAGCCGTCACAAACGAGCAAGATCTCCGCGGAGGTTTGATGTTCCTTCTTCTCGTCACATATCTCGTATTCACCACGACATTCGCAAACCTCTGCATCGCCGCTATCCCCAACGCTGAGACAGGCGCGAATGTCGCCAACCTCATGTTCATGTTCTGTCTAATTTTCTGTGGCGTCCTCGTCACCAAGCAAAAGCTGGGCGCGTTTTGGATCTTCATGTATCGCGCCTCGCCCTTCACCTACCTTGTTTCAGGCATGCTTTCCACCGCGGTAGCAAACACCAATATCGTCTGCGCCGCCAATGAAATCCTGATCATGCAGCCACCTTCGGGTTCAACTTGCACGGAATATTTATCGAGCTATATTAGTGCTGCGGGGGGTTATATTGTTGATGGAAACGCGACTGCTGACTGTGGGGTGTGTTCGATGGCGAGCACCAACGAGTTCTTGAAGCTTGTCTCGGCGCCGTATAGTGAGGCGTGGAGAAACTTAGGCATTATGTGGCTGTATATCGCGGTTAATGTATTAGGTGCGTTGGTACTGTATTGGACGTTTAGAGTGCCGAAGAAGATCAGTTCGAAGAAGGAGAAGCGGGAATGAGAATGAACGATTGTAAAAATGTTAAAATAGGGGTGCTAAAAGTTGTAGATGAAGAAAATACGTAATGGTAATTAGCGCCGTAGGAATCTATTTGCTTTGGATCATATCCCTAAAATCATATTCTAGGCTGTGGATTGTTTATGACTATCTATTTCGCAGACTATTCAATTCCTCTCCCTTCCTCTAATAGACTTTTTGGAGCTTATGTTTTATCATATAATTAGACATAATTAGAATAACAAATATCAACGCCGTCAGTTGGCCCTACCATATCTACTTACTGTCAAAGTGCATCTTTTCAGTTCAGTTCAGCTTATTGTACAGAATATACAATTGATAGATATTTATGCTCATGAACGGGAGTCTCCTATTTGGGAAGTCATGTATATACTAGCATTTACGCGAAAGACATCATGCGTTGGATGAAATTGCTTAGAAAGGAGGGAGAAGAGAAGAAGAAAGAAAGAAAGAGAGAGAGGCTGCGCCGCCAGCTACAGAGTTGGATTTCTTCCTTCTCTTACGGGGTTGCTGGTGCTTATTGCAGTATCTCAACACCCTACTTGTTTGCTTATATGAGAGCCTAGTCTCCTCTCCTACTGAATGCTTTCAGATGTTCTTCGCAAGCTTTGCGCCTTTTCTTGTTTGCCATCGCAAGCTCTCATATACCTCCACCTTGAATGAATTGCTTGCAACTAGTACAACCTCAGTTTGAGATTTATGAAAATGATAAACCTGTCGCAGCACATTGTAGAAAATATACAGGTGAACTAAGCCGTGAATATCAAATCCTGCTAGGGCATGCGATTATTCTCCAATGTAAGGGCCCAGATATAGGTTCTTAGGAAGTAAACTCAGTCAAACGTTCACCTGTGGGCAATATACGAGTTAAGGGAGTGCAGTATATTTCTTTGATAATTGATATAAAATGAGTATTCGATGTAGATGGATGTGACTAAAGCCTGATTGTTGACATTCACTCCAATTCTACTCCCTGGTCTTCTGAATATGCTCAATTGCCTCGAGCAGGTGTGGAACAAATTTGACAGGGTTTTCCGTTGCGGGAACATGGCCGAGTCCTGGCATGGACTTGGTTTTTGGCGCCAGCGATCTTGTTGCAAGTTGCCTGTGTCAATGCAGGCGTGTTGCTTCAGTCGTACTCGCCAGTCAACATGAAGACGGGACATTTCTTCGTGTCGATCTTGACACGCGTGGCCGTCCATCCCAGCCGCCAAAGTAAAAATCATGATCTGGAAGATGCCATATACCTGCGCTGAGTACAGATGCCAGATTAGCTGCCTCATTACAATCGGTGCTGTTGGACACGTCATCTGCGAGGTTTTCGTTAGCAACATAGGCGGCGTAATTTGACGATTGTCCACGTACTCCATAAACCCACTCAGGATTGAAGAGCGATTGGTTAACGAAAGGTGGTCGATCATGAAACTTTCTATCCATAGTAATATAATCACAACCGTAGGTAGCGTTAATTGATGATGGCAGACACAAAACGTACAACTTTCTCACCCCTGAAGTGGAATGGTTCCACCAGCGCCGACTTCGCCAGTTCTGATCGCAACAGCGAGACAAACCTGACCAGCCATTGAAGCTCCACATAATGTAGAATTTTTCAGGTTCATAGTCTTCATTATTGCTGCAATGGCACCAACGCAACTTTCCTCAGTATTTGTATGAGCGCCAGGGACAAGTTCTGCAGATGGAAAACTTCGACCGTAATCCGGGAGATCAAATGCAATCATGTTGCACTTCTCTCGCATGTTGGAATGGTTCATGACGCCGTGATATTGGCGCTTCCATCGCCGCTTTACTCATAAAATATTTTGCATCTGCCCAAGACCAGTGCGTAATGTAGGTGTACCGACCAACAATGAAATCTTGATCCCTCCCAGGCTCGGTATCTTCTTTCTTGGGTCCACAGTATGCATCGTGAAGCACCTCAAGTGATCGACTCCAGAAGTGCGTAAATTGGTGATAAGACTTCCAGATCGCCAAGTATCTCAACTCCTTTCTGTTTGATATTCAATCCAAACATTCCCCAATAGCTTTGGTAGGGTGCTACCGGAACTGGCTTGAAGAATTCTTGCCATTGCTCTGGAAGGGCCGACAGTGTAAAGATAGCTTGGTTGTAGCTACCGCCGGTAGCGACTCCTTTACCGTTGTCAATAGTTATAAGGGTGGCATTGTCCGATCCGGCTGCTTTGATTCCAAAAGTGACATTTTTTTATGACAGAAGTACCGACATAATGCTAGATACTGGGTATCCTTTTGCAGGAGATTATTGAATGATGGGATAGCCGCTGAAAGCTTCCCTGGTAAATCTGCCCACAGTGTGCATTGTTGCCCATATTGACGAAGTGATGTTTTAGTAGCAAATTCAGATAGGCTGTAAAGTTTTCCCAAGATATTCACGACCTTGTATAATAATTTTTGGATACGAGATAGTCGGTGGGTATTAATAAAGAATCACCAGTAGTGCGTTGTTCTGTATCGATTGTCACTCGTGCTTCAGATGATCATCCCACCCTACACAGCTCTTCTTCCTGTCTGAATTTGCAGGTCTCGCGACGTTCGAGTGGCACGAAATGATACGTGTGTAACGTTATGTCCTCATACAATGGTTAATGGTGATAATCATTGGTTTGCATCCAACGTCTCGTTCTTCTTCCTGTGCATGCAAAAGCTTCTTGGATTATGAATTTCTTGCGCGCAGAAAAGCTGCATTAGTTCCATTTGAAAGACTTGGTTACATTTCTATCCAACTTGTTGATCGATGATTTCGCAGTGAACAGGTGGCGGAAGGATTGAATAGATTGTGCCTAAGTTTCGGAAAATGACTGGCAGGTAGAATAACAACATCGAAGGGCATTACGTTTTTGCTACCGCCACTATGTTGAGTAGTTGTTGAAACAACAGGATACTATCCCGGTTCATGCGAATGATAACTAAGAATAGAGGGCGTGTAGTAGGCTTGAAGAGTCGAAAGTATAATACATAAGTTGATGATTGATAAGTTTGAAGTGTTGGAAGGCTGAAGGGCCTGGAAGGATTCTACATGTTGTCACGACGGTTCATGTCACAAATTTCCTACCAAGACACATTTGAATAGAAAATTAGATCTCTAATTCCAGATTACACAGAACATAAATTCTGCATCTATAGATTGGGTACGAGGGGATGGAGCAGCAGAAATCACCGAACACAAAGTACAGAGAACTAGATAGAAAGAGATTGATGGGTTTCAGGCCAATGTCTCAAGCTTGTAGAAGTATAGGCTATGGAGATAACATCAGTTCTTCTAAATCTCATTGGAACAGAGATACAGATGCATGGGTTAGATTATGAGTTGTGGTTCTGTGGTTGGTGGCAGGTTGTGGACTTCATGCATGTTTAGCTGTTTGCGAGACCAGTGGAAACTTTCTTTCCTACAACTCTTTTACCAAGGTTGCCTTTCGTGCACTTGTATATAACACACTATGTGGAACTCGGCGGCGAGGTGTTCCTTCAAGGCGGACATGAAGTCAAGAAGTTGAAGATGGGTCGATGCAATCAATAAAATCCTTCAATGAATCAGTTTCTTGGTTAATGGGAAAATTAGAATAGCATTTTATGATTCTGGTGAAATGTAAGCTTTCATTGGAGATAAGTTCGTCTTCTCATCTCTTGTTGTGAGGCTTTCAAAGGTGCTGGGTGGCGTATAATTCACATATCATCAACCTTCTACCTACTTGATCAGCTTTATTCACCTGCTCTTTGTTGTCTGGGGTCTTGGTAAGAGTTTTAATTTAGTCTTTTGAGTATTAGATTGGTTGGCATGCTGTTGTTGACGTTGGTGTCCTCACTCAAACCTTGCAAAAGACAGGGCCACCAAGAGTCAAGCATACTATAGATTGAATATTATAAAATTGTACTTTGTAGTCACGGGGGGACGGGAAGCTAGCGTTGAGTTAGTGGACCCACCTCCCGGTCCCGAAATTATATACCTTTCTAAAGCATTTCCTTTACATAAATAACTACTTCGGTTAACAACATTTTTCAACTACAATACCATCAGTCTTTTCGGATACACAATCTCGTCCTCTTCCTCACTTATTCGGTAATCACTATGCCAAGCCCAGAACCCACTAGTCTTCCTAGGAATAATCATTCTCCGCGCTCAAGATATGGATGGTTTCCGCTGTAAGTAGCGCCATTTCTTTTGATTGTTTACTCCCTTTACTTCACTCCCCAGCAAAAACATTAACAGCACATTTTGATACAACGCAACTCCTTCCCATTGTCACGCGGTTGTTGATTGACAGGTTCACTCATCTTGTACCATGATGAGTCTGACAAGCCTTTCAAATACCATTTCTTTACTTTGGAGAGCCTGCACTAACCCAAAGACGGGATTGGTGGCGGGCAGTGTGATGGTGATAGTCAGTGGTATTTCTGCATATAGTGTTTCAATCTGGGCCCACCAGGAGATTGAAAAGACTCAGTGCAATCTGAAGCAGAGAGAACTACAGACCCAGAGTGATCTGAAGCAGACAGAGCTACAGACCCAGAGTGATCTGAAGCAGACAGAGCTACAAGTCCTAATGGAGAAAATCAAAGTTGAGGGAAAGATGAAGGTAGAAAAGGAGGCCACAAAGCGAGCACAGTTTTGGGCCAATATATACTCTGAAGCAAAAGACAAGGAGTTTAACGACCACGGAGGAAAACTTAGACTGGAGAAGCGGGAGAGCGAGAGTCCATGAACAAGAAATGAGACATCATAGCTACTAGGTCAGGACTAACACAACACAATCACTATGGTGGTGCTAACTACAAAATAGCAAAGCGAATCAATTCAAATTGCAGCAGCATCTACAACATACCTCTCCTCTCTGCCGTTTTCGCTTATACCTTACATCGCAGTATTTTCGTTCATTACTTCCTCCGAAGCATTTTCCGATCACCTCAGATTTGTCCAACCAGTTGACAGAAATCACGTTATGTCATAGATTTTGATGGATCGACATCGATATCAACACCTGGGTTGTTACTCTTAGTGCGGCCAAATTAAAAACTGGTGTTGGATTTTTGATTTGGTATTAGAGTTCCTGGGTTGGCATTGAAGTATCTAGACATGGGAGTTTCTAGGTTGGCACTGGGGATTCTGGTTGCATTTGTAATTTTAGAGAAACCGAAAAAGGTCTTGATGTATTTGGTGAGATGAATTCATTGCATCAATGAAGATCGACCTCGTCTTATCTTATCCATTTTTGATTGCAGGATACTTTGAAGTTCTCGAGGGTTTAAAGTCACTCTAAGAGAATGGTGCATTAGGAGTAGGTAAAGGTTCTGTATGTTGTTTAATCTGGAGAAGAAGGATCTTCGGGATGCAAAGATATCTAGGTACAGCAGTACCGGAGCGTCAGATCTGAGGTGTAAGGCTACAAGATTATGAGATATAGATTATCTTCTGATTCCGTAAACATTAGAATATCAATTCTAAGGCAGTTTCCACTCTATCTTTTGCTCCTCATAGGCTAACATAATTACTTATTGCTCATAAATCTAGCTCCACTTAGGATTGCACGAAGTAGTGTTATATCTCCAGCGTGTATCAACAATAAGTTCCTATTGCATGCATCGGATGAAAGATTTTGAAAAATCAGAAAACCTTGTAAGGATTTCTTAATAAGAACTTTTAAATGAGGTTAAAGACATTTTCTGGAGTTGGCCATTATGAAGTTGTGTGGTCGTTTCGTCCATGTAAAATTGCCAAGATAGAGGAACATAGACCACGTTTGTTGTTTGTGTAACACCAGTGTAGTGGTCCATGACTATGTTGCTATAATCAACAAGTAGGCTGCAATTCAATATTTTTAATCTACGAGTCTTCTGCTTCCCTTGAATCTTCTAACTGTTCGGAAAATATTTGTAAGAAGGTGATGTTGTCAATCTTTGAAGACTACTGCTACCCTCGAAATTATTTCTACCAGTCTGATTATTTGGGGAGGGAAGGACAAATTCAAAGATTTGATGTCTAGACATATATTCTTGTAGTAAAGATATGTGATCAAAGGCAATTCATGACGATGTACTTTAGCTCAAAATTGATATCCTGCCAAGAGCAGTATGTTTATATCACAAACTATCAGTAATAACTTTCTATATTATTATTTGAAAATCTGGGTAATTCGCTGCTAGTTGACTCAATGCAAGATAACGTACCTTTCAACCTAAAGCTACACTGCATTAGAGTCTACGACATCATCACATTATTAAGCCGACAAGTATGCTGCGAATTCAATCGAATTTATTCTATATTTTAAGCACCATTAACACCCTCAGCATTGGCCTGCTGTTTTGCAACCGCGTCTTCGCCTCCAACGGTCGTTTTGCTCGCAGGAATTACTTGCTTGAGGGGTGGCAACAAGCTTCTTGTCTGTTGTCTAGCTTGCTGAGCCATCAACGCATCAATAACCACCAGCGCAGCCATCGCTTCCACAATAGGTACAGCGCGAGGAACTACGCACGGATCATGTCGTCCTTTAGCCTCCAACACGCCATCAATATCCCCCTGGTAAGTAGCCGTCTTCTGAGCAACACCGATTGTTGCTGCGGGCTTGAATCCCACACGGAAGTAAATTGGCGCCCCGTTTGTTATACCACCTTGGATACCTCCCGAGTTGTTTGTTTTTGTTGTGAGTTTTGGCTTCAGAATGCCAATTCGCTCAGCGCCAGTCTGTGAGGCGCCAGTGGATTCTGGTGCTACGGGGGCGAGGACGAATGGGTCATTGTGTACCGAGCCTGGCACTTCACAACCACCAAAACCAGATCCGATTTCGAAGCCTTTGGATGCTGGGATACTGAGCATGGCATGGGCGAGCATAGCTTCGATTTTGTCGAAACATGGCTCACCTAATCCAGTGGGAACATTCCGGATTACACAGGTAACGGTACCACCAATGCTGTCATTTTTATCTCTGAATTCTGCAATAGTCTCCGCCATTTTATCACCAGCTTCTTTATTTGGGCAGCGCACAGGGATGAAATCGTCGACTTTTGAGCGGGTAATGGTGTTGATAAGTGAGAGAAATTCGGGGTTTGAAGATGGTGTTGGATAGGCGGCACTAGGGGGGAATTGATGAACACTTCCGACGGATGACACCCAAGCAACAATCTCGATGCCGTGCGCGAGACTCAAGTATTTCTCTGCGATAGCACTTGCAGCCACTCTCCCAATAGTCTCTCTCGCACTGCTTCTACCACCTCCACTACTAGCCTTAACTCCGTACTTCTCCTGGTATGTCCAGTCAGCGTGACTAGGTCTTGGATACAAATCCATAGTCGAGTTTCCGTAGTCTTTTGGTCGTTGATCTTCGTTCCGCACAAGCATTCCAATTGGTGTACCTAGGGTAACTCCGAATTCCGTACCAGACTGGATCTCAACTCTGTCTTTCTCGTCGCGAGGAGTAGTGAGTTTACTCTGGCCTGGTCGTCTTCGGGTCATTTGAGGCTGAATATCGGCTTCAGTCAATTCCATTCCTGGAGGCACACCGTCGACGATACATCCCACTGACTTGCAATGCGATTCGCCATAGCTGGTGGGTATGTTAGAAAGCACTTTATGAACCAATTAGAGGCTAGCTTACGTAGTGACCTTAAAGTAAGTTCCAAAAGTCGACATATTGATCTCGGGTTTGGTGGTTGTGGAACACGAGTTTTGTGAAATGTAGAAGTGAAGTTCGGTTTTATTCTATCAACACTTTTTCTCAGCCTGATGACTCCATCATATGGAGGGACGGAAGTCGGGCTTGGCGATGGTCCAAGCTTTACCTCCAAAACATTTAACCGACGACATCCAACATCAATATTTCCCTTTTCGTCAGTTGTTATGGCTCCTTCAAGAGGATTCTCTTATTTACTGCGTGCGCAAACGATATATCAATGCAGGCAGCTACCTAGGTTGTGCCGATATTCTAATTTAGCGAATGCGGCAACGGACTCCTCAAGAAAGAGCATTGTTTTGATTTCTAAAGCATCTGATCCCTACCTTAACCTCTCAATCGAACACTGGCTTCTCCAAAAAACACCCCCAGAATCCAAGGTTCTATTCCTCTATGTCAATCGGCCATCCGTGATACTAGGGCGGAACCAGAACCCATGGGTGGAAACAAATATTTCCCTGTTAGCTAAGGAGGGCATAGACCTTGTTCGTCGACGTTCTGGAGGAGGAACAGTTTTCCACGATGAACGAAACGTCAATTACAGCGTTATTTGTCCTACATCGATTTTTGATCGGGATTTACATGCGAAAATGGTAGTGGAGGCTCTGCACAGTGTCGCTGGTCCGCATACTAGAGTCAACAAACGACACGATATCGTACAGGATATGAATGGGGAGGATCCAAATGAAAAGGATCCTTACATTGGTAGTCTGAGGCCGTTCAAGATTTCAGGCTCAGCTTATAAACTTACGCGGCTGCGGGCGTTACATCATGGGACTTGCCTACTCGGATCACCGAATTTAGGTAGCATGGGACGATTTCTGAAATCGCCTGCCAAAAAGTACATAACAGCTCGCGGTGTGGATAGTGTGCCTTCTGAGGTGGCAAATGTGGTGCCGCCACTGACAAACCAGCTCTTTATGGACACCGTTATTCAGCAATTCTATCAACTATATGGACAGGAGGAAGAGGAAATCGTGATTCCTGACACGCCTGAAGAAAGTCTCCAAGACAGTTTTGCTAATATACCAGAGATTTTGAATGGATATTTAGAGTTGAAGTCACCGGAATGGATATATGGGCAGACACCTCAATTCACGTATGAATTACGAAACGACATCCATCATTTTGAGTTTAGCGCTCGAAATGGGGTGGTAACTGAGGCAAAGATTCAATTAGGAGGCGATTTAGCAACAAAAGAGAAGCTGGAAGATGAAATTGTCGGGGATGTGCTGTATAATACCCAGGAACGGAGCAAAGAGCCCTGGACTGAGATGTTGTATGATAAAGAACCCGAGAAAGTACTCAACGGGATGTATCGAGCCACCTAGAATTTGTCACAACTTATAGAACAATTAATATCTAATTCGTGATCTAAGGAGTAACTTCGCGATGAGCCTGCTGTGGCGGTGACAGGAGGGGGTTGAGTAAACAATATAATAACCCTGTGTAGCCATTTCAGAAGTGGCTCGATATAATATTCAAGGCAATAACGTAGTTGACTTCGCCCAAGGCAGTATTTTGTCCTGTATTGTTTCCAAGTCTGGTAAATCTTTCCATACAGCAAGTTACTTCCCCAATGATCACCGATGGCCTGAAGATTACAATATGCGATTTATAACCGTCGAAAATTCATGTAATCAAGCGCAACATAACACAGAGCGTGCTTGGAGTTGTACTGACTCGATGCAAGCGACGGTGGTACAACAGAAGCTATCGACAGTATCTCTTATGATGAGACAGTCATTTAAATGTTTGATGCGGCGAGCTATTAAGTACATCTCTTCAAGTAAAATGGCCCAGGGGTGGGTTCTCGGCCTTTTTCGAGAGAATAAGAACCTGTTGAGGTTCTAAGTTTAATCTTCGCTAAACTATATATTAATCTTCAATGTTGCTCGACGTTCTGAGGAATGTCGTGCCAAGACTATGCTAAGCCCGCCTCGCCATTTAGTACGCGGCTGAAAACCTTACGACAACTACTAGACTTGGACCACTTCCACCATCCCTAAACATCAACTCTAGTTCTCAGTTTGTGGGTTTGAGCCTTTATAATTATAAAATACTTGAAGAAAAGAACAGGCAATTTGTTCTAAACGTGTGACATCATAGGCACCATTTTGTACCAACAGCCACCTTTTCCTGGCAAAACTTCAACATCACGGTTTTACCCATACAATAATTTCTAACCGTTGAAGATTACCTACCACCCCTAACGCACTTAAAATCATGGGTGGAGGTACCCATCATCCATCTCAATTAGAGGATGGAGTTATTGCGAGTAGTAAAGGCAACAAGTTCCTTCGCGGCATTGTTGACATGGGCAGGTGAGTCCTTGAACTCCCACGCTAAGCTTTCATCTTATTGACAACCCGAAGCAACGGCATCCGATTTTCCATAACTAACTTGGAGCCTCCTACGTCCCGTATTCTGCCCACCTTGATCTCGTACCGTCTCGACGTCAGCTTATATGAAGCCCAGTATGATGATGCAGGGAAAAAGGTTCCGATCCCTAAAGATATTATAGACGCTATCATCGCTGGTCTTCTTCGCTTCAGGATCATCTGTAAAGACCTTGATGTCCAAGACAAGAATATTCGAATTATTGCAACTGAAGCTACTCGTACAGCTGTCAACTCCTCCGAGTATCGCAGCGCAATCAAGAAAGCTACTGGACTTACAGTCGAGATGCTAGCTAAAGAAGAAGAAGGTTACGTTGGAGCTTTGGGTGTCGCGAGTGGGTTCTCTGATGTCAGTGGTTTAGTCATGGACTTAGGTGGTGGTTCTATGCAGATCACGTGGTTAAAAATGACAGACGGGAATGTCCAGGTTAGTGACAAAGGATCAGCCAGTTTTCCCTATGGCGCAGCAGCCTTGACAAAAAAATTGGAAGATTTGAGAAAAGGAAAGAGTGAGGAAGAAGGCGACGCAGCGGTTGCCGAATTGAGGGAGGTCATGAAAAAGCAATTCTTGACCGCTTTCAATGAGCTTGAGGTTCCCACTGATATGATTGAAAGAGCAAAGGAGGAAGGAGGGTTTCAACTGTATCTGTCTGGAGGTGGATTTCGAGGCTGGGGGTATCTGCTCCTGTATATGAACCAAGTTCACGGGCGGCATTACCCTATCTCGCGAATTAATGGATACTCCGCACCCAGAGCCAAGTTTGCCGATGTCGAACGGCTGAAGAAAGTCGCAAAGCAAGCAGAGAATATATTCCGCGTTTCTGATCGGCGCAGAGGACAGGTTCCCGCTGTCGCTTTCCTCGTTAACGTCCTGCTGGAAGCCCTTCCCTATGGGATAAGAGTAGCACATTTTTGTCAAGGTGGTGTGCGAGAAGGTGCATTGTTCAGAGAACTCGATCCTAGCGTTCGAAATGACGATCCCTTGGAGGTGGCCACTATGGAATACGCCACGCCATCTGCTGAAGAGATTGGCGACCTCATTGTAGCTTCCATTCCAAAGCCATCCAAGACCGGTGGCCGAACATTTCCAGAAAGCATTAGCAAGCATATCATGCATGCCTTTGCCAATGTTCTATATGTTCACATGCCATCGACGAAAGAAACGGCATCAACAAGCGCTTTGTATAGCACAACTGCGGGCTTACTATCAACTGTACATGGGGTCTCTCACGACGCACGTGCATTACTTGCTTTGATGCTCGAGGAGCGTTATGATGGTGAACTTCCACCACAAGAGGCAGAGTTCAAAGTCTCCCTGCAGGAAACACTTAGTCCTGAGGAGGTCTGGTGGACCCGATATCTGGGCGCTGTGGGCCAGCTCATCAGCAAGGCTTATCCCGCAGGCGTGATCAAGCGTTCCCGTATGAAGATAGATGCAGAATGGGCTAGTGGCTTTGGAAAAAACAAAGACAAAGAAGGGCTGCGCCTGATTTTGTCCATCGCCAAGGTGGAGAATGATCCGATGATGTTGAAAGAGGCGTTGGAAGAGAATGCTCAAGATATCAAAAAGGTAGGCAAGCAAAAGAATTGGATTGGAGGACGAGAAGGGTGGGGAATGGCTATTAATATCAAGATACGCGAAGTCAAAGAGCTAAAGTGACCCTCTTCAAGTGCTGGTACTTGAAGACTTAAAATTTGGGTGGGCATTTGTCATACACGCTCAGGGCTTCACGCAACAGTACTGTACAATAGATAGTTATACAATTCAACCTGCAGTGCGTTGGACCTGTTAATCTTTGAAATTCAAACAACGGCGCAGAAGAATCAATGTCTTGGTAAATCAAATGCATGTGTTAGCATATATCTATTGTTCGCTAAACAGAAGTAAAAATGGGTATTTGTTTATAGCACTCATGAACGACGCAACTCTACCAACTTCTCCATTTTAGCAATCCAGCCCTTTGCAAAAGTTTCATCCGTGAATCTTTGCGCGGACTCGCGCGCCCTTAATCGCCAGGCTAATTTGTCCTCTAATCCTAGGGCTTTTTCAAAGCCTTCTGCGAACTCTGATGACGTTGTAGCGTGAAAACCTGTCTCGTTAGATCTGATCGACCAGACTGGTTGAAAGAGAAAGAGAGCTTACCTGTTGGTGAACCATTGATTTCAATCACAATATCACGTTTCGGTCCCCCACTATTATGGACCACAGATATAAGACCAGCGGCCTGATACTCCACGACACCAATACCGAAATGTTCATTCCACATCCCATTGACACCAACACTTGCTCTGGACAGCCAATCCAGGATCTCAGACCACTGAGCATCTAGATGGAACTCAACGCTGTCCTTAATCTGCAGTTCATTTGCGAGCAAGCGTAACTCGTATACTCGTTTCGAGTCTGAGTCATCTCTCACGCTTCCTATCAATATCAATCGTGTATTTTTGGAAGCTGGAGTTTTTGTTGCCATAAACTCTGCAAATGAATTCAAAATCAGGTGATGGTTCTTTTCGGGTCGAAATTGAGCGATGTAGAGTAGTGCTTTCTCGCGCTTCTTCTCGCTTGACGCAGTTATCTCGACTGCTTTCTCAAGCTCTTCAACCGCAACTGGGGGATACACAGTGACAGGGGTTGACTTCCCCAACTGCTGTCGCCATTCGCCCCAAATTGATGTGATGTGCTCCAATGTCCACGTTGAATTAGTCATGACAATGTCAATGGATGCTCCAACCCATGAATAAACCATAGCAAAAACCTGCCAATATAGCTTCTTCCCGGCCCCATATGCACCCTTGCCCTTACCGGCATTGACGCCCTGACTTCCTGTAGCAGAGTCAGGGTCAAGTGATTGCAGCATATCAGTGGAAATCGTGGGATAGTGAACATAAGCCTTATGATGAATTAGTTGAGGTCCCAATAACAAATGCTGTAGTTTCCAACAGCGAAATTTGAATGATAGCACTTACCCCTGTAGGGATATCTGGAAACAAGATCTTTGAAAATGCCAACGAAAATGCATAGCCCATTGTGTCCACGAAGATGTCCGGTGCGAGCAGAGAGAAAGCGTCCCATGCTAACACAAGGGATCCGAATGATTGACCAAGGAGGGTGAAACGTGGCCAGGATGACGCGAGTACCCATGAGCGGGTTGTGAGGTATAGGAAGGTTACTGTTGGAGCATATAGATCGATATTGAAACGATCCTACGATTAGATGTATTTCAGCACTTGATCAAACCAGGAAATATGCTTGAAGAATTCTCAGCATAAAACTCACTTTCACTCTAGCAAGAATAGCCGCTTTGTCAACGTCGTGATCCCCAGTGTAGACTATGCATTTGGAGTTGGGCCAACGTTTTTGTGTAGCACGAATCGCTGCCCAAAGAACTCTTTCACCACCTCCTCCTGCATTGCTGAAGAAATTTAGTACTGGCCAAATAGTAGCGCAGACTGCTTACCAGAAAGGATGGAAGAACCCAACTATACCATCCCAATTAGCATCCTCCTTGGCTTTGTTCTTTGTCGTTTCTCCAACATAAGAATCCACATTCTCCCACTCGTCGCTTGCCCTTCTGCCGCGCTTTGCTTTAAACTCCTTTTCATCTGCATCTACCAGATCCAGTATTTGTGCCCTTCTACCTGCTGTCTTCTTCTTGAGGTAATATCCAACTGCGCTTCCAAGTTTGAAGAACAGCTTAGGACCGAATGAAATAGCTACCATAGGGATACTGGCAACAAGCAGAGTAATTAAGATTGTCACCCACATCGAGCCAAATGTCCAGGTACCACTGTCACCTGGTGGTTTATGCAACGCGGTCATATTGGTGTTAAGGTCGTGTTGATGGGTAGATTGTTTCGTATGCTTCATATGTTTCTGCCGGCAAGGTGTCCATGGTCTCGGCTAATTGGGAAGCGGTGACAGCCTTGCAAGGGTAGGTACAAAGGTGGTGTTGATCTTTTGGTGCAACAAATGACAGTACACACAAAAGGCTTCTTAGTGACATTGAGCTCCTAGCAGCCTTCTCAGTTTACTAATTATGTCCTCCAGATAATGCCACAGATCTGAAGCTATATATTCAACAGAGAAAGAAATTGGCCCTAATCGATGGCATTAATCCTCCGTGGGAAGCGAACTGGACTTCCCAATCGACCAAGCGCATCTGCACTCTTTCTCCAGCTCCCACCGAGCTATCGATCGTTTCATGCATCACCTCGGCCACAATTCGTCGAACAGGTCATTCCTATAGCATATTCAATTATTGATGGGATACACTCTACAACTGGTCTTTCATGGGCATACACGCTTCCCCTTTCAGCGTTTCTCATTCGAGCTACTTTTGTCCTCCCAGTGTCGATCTACAGCCGCCTCAATATCAAGAAGCAGGCTGCATTGGCACCTTTAATCAATACATGGCAGCATCCACTGAGAAAACAGGTGATGCAAGAGATAGCTGCAAGCGGAAAGGTAGCGCACCCGGCGCGAGCACATGTAACTTTGTTACGCAAAACGAAAGAGAAGAGGGACGAACTCTACAGACGTTGGGACTGTCCAAGGTGGAAAACTTGGTTGCCTATTCTGCAATTACCAGTCTGGCTTACCGCCATCGAGGCTATACGAGAGATGTGTGGACAAAAGAGTGGATTGCTGGGTATGGTTTTCAGGACCAAAGTCGATGGTATTGCCCAAGTTCTACCAGTGGAAGAATCATTCGCTACAGAAGGCATGCTTTGGTTTCCGGACCTCATGCTGTCCGACCCGAATCTGATACTGCCTTTTATTTTATCTGGCACAATATACCTTAATATTTCTAGAGGTTCTGGCAAAAACATTGTTCTACCTTGGCAGAGAGGGCTCGACCGAGCGCTGAAGCTTGTAGCTTTGGCAATTGGACCCTTGACCCTAAATATACCCAGCGGGATGTTACTGTACTGGATAGCTTCCAGCTCATTTGCCTATGCACAGGCTACCATTCTGGAAAAGGCAATACCTTTAAAGTCAGCATCTGTGATTCCTCTCAAAAGCAGTGAAGGGGGAATAGATAAGGAAGCATTTGTTCATCTGGCCCCAATATGGCAAGCTAATAGGAAGCCAAATGGGGGTCCACCAAAGGAATGAAAATAGAGCTGTGAGTATTTGAACTATAGTTTCAATAGACCAAAGAGCAATAGATTTCTCGGTGGCACGCATAGCTAACAGAAAAGCATTTGCAGCCTTGTGTCTCATATTAGTGTACATTGGCAATAATTTACGTGATGTGAGCTATCTAGACATAGCGGAGATGAGCATCTCAACTTACCAAATGGTGGATCCTTGGGAAGCAACCTCGCTTTGCTCAATAAAGCTAATATAGCAAATATATTGTCTCGTAAAACATATTTAATGGAACATAGAACTAAAATCTGACAAACCCAGCCGCGTATTGCTATTGTTCAGCTACTATACACCTTCCAGCCAGAATGATGGTGAATACTCACGTGATCGTTGTCGGGTTTTAAGTGGTTCGCGGTCGCGTTGGTATGCGCTAATCTCGGTCTAGTTGACAAAGCAGCAGGGGGCACGCGCTTTTGTCAGGCACGCGTAAAGTACTTCAGAAACATTTCCTCCCTCCCTCATCAACATCACTCAACTTCTACAACATAATCCCACCCCGCTTCTGTACTTCCTTTTCTTGTGCAGCTACACGAAAAGAGGTTAATTGATCAAGACAATCAACAGACAAGCTCAGGAACCTACGTTCTTCGAACTTAATTACTCTTCGCCTCTCTATCACATTGCTATCATGTTTGTGTGGAAACGCGGTAAGCACATTCGGGCTCTACACAAGTCATCCAGCAATTAAGCATGCTAACTCATACCTAGATGGCCGCAAGGAGCGCGTCCAGTTTGATAAAATCACTGCTCGTGTGTCCAGACTGTGTTATGGCCTTGATGCCGAACACGTCGATGCCGCAGCCATTACTCAGAAGGTCATATCCGGTGTCTACCAGGGAGTCACCACAATAGAACTCGATAACCTCGTAAGTTTCTATCTTATTCCGTGTACACATCGCTCTATCAATACTCATTCCCTTTCCAGGCCGCAGAGACTGCTGCATATATGACGGTCACACATCCCGACTACGCCATCCTCGCTGCCCGTATCGCAGTCTCCAATCTCCACAAGCAAACCAAGAAGCAATTCTCCACGGTTATTTCAGACCTCTATCACTATGTCAACCCAAGAAATGGCAAGCTCTCGCCCATGATCAGTAAAAATACATACGAAACCATTATAAAACATGAAGCAGAGCTGAACTCTGCTATTGTATATGATCGGGATTTCAATTACCAATACTTTGGCTTCAAGACACTTGAGCGCTCTTACCTTCTCCGCCTTGATGGCAAGATTGTCGAGCGTCCTCAGCACATGATTATGCGAGTTGCCGTCGGAATTCACGGTGAGGACATTGAGGCGGCTATTGAGACGTATAATCTCATGTCCAACAAATACTTCACGCACGCATCTCCCACTCTCTTCTCTGCGGGTACCCCACAAGCCCAGCTTTCATCGTGCTTCCTTATTGATATGAAAGAGGACAGCATCGATGGTATCTATGACACCTTGAAGACTTGTGCCATGATCTCCAAGAACGCCGGAGGTATTGGATTGAACGTCCATCGAATCCGTGCAACCGGAGCCTATATTGCCGGCACGAACGGAAACTCGAACGGTATTGTTCCTATGCTCAGAGTCTTCAACAACACTGCCCGATATGTTGATCAGGGCGGTAACAAGAGACCCGGTGCTTTTGCGATCTACCTTGAGCCTTGGCACGCCGACGTTTTTGAGTTCCTTGATCTCCGAAAGAACCACGGAAAGGAAGAAGTCCGGGCTCGTGATCTTTTCTACGCTCTCTGGATCCCTGATCTCTTCATGAAGCGTGTTGAAAAGAACGGAGAATGGACTCTCATGTGTCCCAATGAATGTCCTGGACTTGCAGATGTCTATGGTGATGAGTTCGAGGCTTTATATGAGAAGTATGAAGCCGAGGGTAAAGGTCGCAAGACTATCAAGGCACAGAAGCTTTGGTACTCAATTCTCGAAGCTCAGACGGAGACTGGTAATCCTTTCATGCTGTACAAGGATGCTTGCAACAGAAAGAGTAACCAGAAGAATCTCGGAACCATCAGAAGTTCCAACCTGTGCACTGAGATTGTCGAGTACTGTGCCCCAGATGAGGTGGCTGTTTGCAATTTGGCTTCTATTGCTCTCCCTACCTACGTTGATGCTGCCAACGGAACATACGATTTCCAGAAACTTCACGATGTCGTTCAAGTCGTGGTCAGAAATCTTAACAAGATCATCGATGTTAACTACTACCCGGTCCCAGAGGCACGCAAGAGCAACATGCGTCACAGACCTATCGCCGTTGGTGTTCAAGGTCTTGCTGATGCTTTCCTTGCTCTTCGATTACCCTTTGACTCACCCGAAGCCAAGCATCTCAACAAGCAAATATTCGAGACGATCTACCATGGTGCCCTCACAT
>Ga0247807_10000374_pt1 | contig 28092 bp, 25 predicted proteins | sample UWRJL074202C1_FD_179931 | JGI IMG/M metagenome (GOLD analysis project Ga0247807, IMG submission 179931) | Plant litter microbial communities from Arlington Agricultural Research Station in Wisconsin, United States - UWRJ-L074-202C-1 | ecosystem: Environmental > Terrestrial > Plant litter >...
GCGGTCACCGACTCCTGCTCTTGATTGAGTCTCTGGAGCTCCAAAACTTAGGTTGGTTTTCCTCCCCGTTGCAAAAGCTTCTTCCCATGCTGTCGACGGGCACATTTCCATTTGCTAATCCAGGACACAAACAGGACGACGAAACGGTGCCCCGACATCACTCCCACCATGTACGGAACATCAACAGGACCACAGACCGGAGTCTCGACGCCTCGCTCATCCCAATCGTTGCGTCCGCTCGCAATCACACATGGCGCCCTCGAGCACTCCTTCCTGATACCCACCAACCTCCATTTCCAAGCGTCCCAGGTCAAGGACCAGTTCCTGGCCTCGCTCCCGGAGCCCACCGATGAGCTTGCACAAGATGACGAACCCTCGTCCGTTGCTGAATTGGTCGGCAGATATCTCGGCTTCGTGGCGCAAGACGTCGAGGAGGGCGATGACGATACCCAAGGCTCCAGCGAAGATGTCCTCAAATTCGTGCTCAACGAATTCGAGCGCGCATTCTTAAGGGGCAACGAAGTCCACGCCGTTGCAGCGGACCTGCCGGGAATCAACGAGAAAAAACTCGAGGTGGTCAGATGTTACTACGCAGCTCGCGAAGCTGCCAGTCGGCCACTGCGCTCTCATGAATCTGCGCTGTTCCGCGCCGCGGATGAGGGAACCGCAAGCATATATTCCGTCTTTGGCGGACAAGGAAATATCGAAGAATACTTTGATGAGCTCCGAGAGCTATATAAAACATACCCATCGTTTGTCGAACGGCTGATCATCACTGCGGCCGAACTTTTGCAAAACCTAGCCCGAGATCCGAAAGCTGAAAAATTATACGCCAAAGGCCTCGACATCCTGTCCTGGTTGAACCACCCCGAGACGACTCCGGATATTGATTATTTGGTCTCGGCCCCGGTCAGCTTCCCCTTGATCGGGCTGGTGCAGCTCTCTCACTACACCGTCACCTGCAGAGTTCTGGGTCTGACCCCGGGACAATTCCGCGAGCGGTTGAGTGGTACAACTGGACATTCGCAGGGTATCATCTTAGCGGCAGCTACATCTGCTGCCGATACCTGGGAGTCTTTTGCCAAAGTGGCCATCTCTTCGCTCACGATTCTCTTCTGGATTGGCGCTCGCAGCCAGCAAACCTACCCCAGAACCTCCCTAGCACCCAACATCCTCCAAGACTCGATCGACAATGGCGAAGGGAACCCTACGCCCATGTTGAGCATCCGCGATTTGTCGCAAGCTCAAGTGCAAGAGCACATAGATGCCACCAATCAATACCTGCCGGAAGATAGACATATCTCGATTTCGCTGATCAACAGCGCTCGCAATATGGTTGTAACCGGTCCTCCCATCTCGCTTTATGGTCTCAACCTCCAGTTACGAAAAGTGAAGGCCCCCACCGGGCTCGACCAAACCCGAATCCCCTTCACCGAGCGCAAGGTCCGATTTGTGAACAGATTCTTACCAATTACTGCTCCATTTCACAGCAAGTACCTCGCGGGCGCAACCGCGCACATTACAGAGGATCTTGAAGACATAGTGATCGATAGCAAAGTTCTGGGCATCCCGGTATACGACACAAACACGGGAGCGGATCTCAGAGAATCGGTCCAAGGCAATATCGTCCCGAGTCTGATCCGTCTGATTACCCACGACCCAGTGAACTGGGAGAAGGCGACGATATTCCCCAACGCGACACACGTACTTGACTTTGGCCCCGGAGGAATTTCGGGTCTGGGCATATTGACGAGTCGCAACAAGGATGGAACAGGTGTGCGAGTTATTTTGGCCGGTGCGATTGATGGCACCGTGCCCGAAGTCGGATACAAACCAGAGATGTTCGATCGTGATGAAGAGCATGCTGTCAGGTACGCCATTGATTGGGTGAAAGAGCATGGCCCACGTCTCGTCAAGACTTCAGCCGGCCGGACCTACGTCGATACGAAGATGAGTCGACTGTTAGGTGTACCACCGGTGATGGTGGCCGGAATGACCCCATGTACCGTGCCTTGGGACTTTGTCGCGGCTACCATGAATGCTGGTTATCAAATCGAATTGGCTGGTGGCGGTTACTACAACCCCAAGACGATGACGGAAGCTTTCAAGAAAATCGAGAATGCCATTCCCGCGGGACGTGGTATTTCCGTCAATCTGATTTATGTCAGCCCAGTGGCCATGCAATGGCAAATTCCTTTGATTGGTCAACTCCGTGCCGAAGGCATTCCTATTGAAGGTTTGACTATCGGAGCGGGTGTTCCATCTATCGAGATCGCGCAAGAATATATCGAAACCCTTGGTTTGAAGCATATCTCATTCAAGCCGGGATCGGTGGAAGCAATCCAAAATGTGATTCACATTGCGAAAGCAAACCCTACCTTCCCCGTTATTCTTCAATGGACTGGAGGTCGTGGTGGAGGGCATCACTCCTTCGAGGATTTCCATCAACCTATTCTCCAGACATATGGTCGTATCCGTCGAAGTGAGAACATCATTCTCGTAGCTGGCAGTGGGTTTGGTGGTGCGGATGATACTTACCCATACCTCACTGGTACTTGGTCTGGCAAATATGGTTACCCTCCTATGCCATTCGATGGGTGTCTTTTTGGTAGTCGCATGATGACTGCAAAGGAAGCGCATACCAGCAAAAATGCCAAGAAGGCGATCACTGAGGCCGAAGGTCTCGACGATAGTCAGTGGGAGAAGACCTACAAGGGCCCCGCTGGAGGTGTTATCACCGTCCGATCCGAGATGGGAGAGCCAATCCATAAGCTCGCGACGAGGGGTGTCAAGTTCTGGGCTGAGATGGATCAAAAGATCTTCAGTCTGCCCAAGGAGAAGCGGGTGCCAGAGCTGAAGAAAAATCGTGATTACATCATCAAGAAGCTGAATGACGACTTCCAAAAGGTCTGGTTTGGGCGCAACAAGGCGGGCGAAACCGTGGATCTTGAGGATATGACATATAGCGAGGTGGTACGTCGTATGGTTGATCTGATGTACGTCAAGCACGAGTCTCGTTGGATCGATAAAACCTACGAGAAACTCACGGGAGACTTCATTCGCCGTGTCGAAGAACGTTTCACTCCTAGCTCCGGAAAACCCTCAATGCTGCAAAGCTATTCCGAGTTGGAAGACCCATACCCTATTGTCAAGAAGATCCTGAACGCCTACCCAGAAGCAGATAGCCAGCTTATCAACGCTCAGGATGTACAGCACTTCCTCTTGCTCTGCCAACGCCGTGGCCAAAAGCCGACTACGTTCATTCCATCTCTGGATGAGAACTTCGAGTTCTACTTCAAAAAGGATTCGCTGTGGCAGTCCGAGGACCTGGAAGCCGTCATCGACCAAGATGTTGGCCGAACCTGTATCCTGCAAGGACCTACTGCGGTCAAGTACTCTAAGATTGTCGACGAGCCTATCAAGGACATACTTGATGGAATCCACGAGGCACACATCAAGGGTCTTACCAAGGATATTTATGGAGGCCAAGAAGATTCCATCCCCGTGATTGAATATTTCGGCGGAAAACTCATTGAGACCGAGGTTGAGGTAGACGTTGACGGATTGACCGTCTCCAAAGAGGCTAGCAAGACCACCTACCGCCTCTCAAACTCGCCCACATCCACACTGCCATCTCTCGAATTGTGGCTCTCGCTCCTAGCAGGGCCCAAGCGCTCATGGAGACATGCACTCTTCACATCTGAGATCTTCGTGCAAGGCAAAAAGTTCCAGACCAACCCAATGAAGAGAATCTTTGCTCCTGTCCGAGGCCTTTTTATCGAGGTTTTATATCCCGACGAGCCGTCGAAGACGGTCATTACGGTCAAGGAACAGCCAAGACCAAACCACTATGTCGAGGTTATCAACGTGAAACTGACTGGCAAGAATGAGATTCTTGTCAACATGGTCAAAGACACGACCGCTCTCGGCAAACCAGTGCCATTGCCCCTCAAGTTCACCTACCACCCAGAGACAGGATATGCTCCTATCCGTGAAGTCATGGACGGCCGAAACGACCGTATCAAGGAATTCTACTGGCGAGCTTGGTTCGGAGCTGATGCTCTCGACTTCGATGCGCCCATCACCGGCAAATTTGACGGTGGCAAGGCCACCATCACCGGTGAAGCCATCAACGACTTTGTTCACGCGGTTGGGAACACCGGAGAGGCGTTTGTTGACCGACCCGGCAAGGAAGTGCTCGCTCCTATGGATTTTGCAATCGTCCTAGGATGGAAGGCCATCACGAAGCCTATCTTCCAGCGTAGCGTTGATGGTGATCTCCTCAAATTAGTCCATCTCTCGAACGGTTTCCGCATGTTCCCTGGAGCCCAGCCCCTGAAGAAGGGAGATGTGGTCGAAACTAGCGCCCAGGTCAATGCTGTCATTAACCAGGCTTCTGGCAAGATGGTTGAAGTATCCGGTATCGTCAGCAGAGATGGTCAAGAAGTTATGGAAGTAACGTCACAGTTTTTGTACCGTGGAGCCTACACTGATTTCGAGAACACCTTCCAGCGGAAGCAGGAAACCCCTATGCAAATACACCTTGCTACCTCAAAGGATGTTGCTGTTTTAAGATCTAAAGAGTGGTTCAACTTTGACGAGCCTGATCACGAGCTCTTAGGCCAAACACTGACGTTCCGTTTGGAGAGTTTGATCCGATTCAAGAATAACACGGTGTTCAGCCGCGTCCAGACAAGCGGCCAAGTTCTCATGGAATTACCTACTAAGGAGATTATCCAAGTGGCCAGCGTTGAATACGAGGCTGGTGTTTCTCACGGAAACCCGGTCGTCGATTACCTCGAGAGACATGGATCTTCCATCGAGCAACCCATAAACTTTGAGAACCCAATTCCTCTGAATGGCAAGACACCACTGCTTCTCAAGGCACCTGCTTCCAACGAAACATATGCACGTGTCTCTGGTGATTATAACCCCATTCACGTATCTCGAGTGTTTTCGAGCTACGCCAGCCTGCCAGGTACCATCACCCACGGCATGTACTCTAGCGCGGCTGTCCGAAGCTTGGTAGAGACCTGGGCCGCGGAGAACAACGTTGGTCGTGTCCGCAGTTTCCATGCTACCCTTACCGGTATGGTTCTTCCTATGGACGATATTGAAGTCAAGTTACAGCACGTTGGTATGGTTGCAGGCCGCAAGATTATCAAGGTCGAAGCAAGTAATAAGGAGACCGAGGATAAGGTCTTGCTCGGTGAAGCAGAGGTGGAGCAACCTGTCTCAGCCTACGTGTTCACTGGTCAAGGTTCTCAAGAGCAAGGTATGGGAATGGAGCTTTATGCAAGCAGTCCTGTAGCAAAGGAGGTTTGGGATCGGGCAGACAAACACTTCATGGACAACTATGGTATGTATTCTTGTGATAATTATTTCTGATAACCATTACTAACCGTGCGTAGGATTCGCCATTACCAACATTGTCAAGAACAACCCCAAGGAACTTACCATTCACTTCGGTGGACCTCGCGGTAAAGCAATTCGTCATAACTACATGTCAATGACCTTTGAGACTGTTGGTGCCGATGGCTCAACCAAGTCTGAGAAGATTTTCAAGGAAGTTGACGAGCACACCACCTCCTACACTTACCGCTCTCCAACTGGTCTGCTCTCAGCGACTCAATTCACACAACCAGCCTTGACGCTTATGGAGAAGGCCAGTTTCGAAGACATGAAGTCAAAGGGACTTGTTCAGCGTGACAGCAGTTTCGCCGGTCACTCTCTCGGAGAGTACTCTGCTCTCGCAGCCCTTGCTGATGTTATGCCTATTGAGAGTTTAGTGTCTGTCGTCTTCTACCGTGGTCTTACCATGCAAGTCGCTGTCGAACGTGACGCTACGGGACGCTCCAACTACTCTATGTGCGCCGTCAACCCTAGCCGTATTTCCAAGACCTTCAACGAACAAGCCCTCCAATACGTCGTTGAGAACATTGCCGAAGAGACTGGCTGGCTCCTTGAAATTGTCAACTACAACATCGCAAACATGCAGTATGTGTGCGCTGGTGACCTCCGAGCCCTTGATACCCTTACTGGTGTCACCAACTATCTCAAGGCCCAGAAGATCGATATCCAGCAACTGATGGAATCTCTCTCAATTGAAGATGTGAAAGCCCATCTTGTTGAGATTATCCAGGAATGCGCGAAGCAAACAGAGACCAAGCCCAAACCACTGGATCTGCAAAGAGGTTTCGCAACCATCCCACTCAAGGGTATTGACGTGCCATTCCACTCCACTTTCCTCCGCTCCGGTGTCAAGCCTTTCCGATCCTTCTTGCTCAAGAAGATCAACAAGACCACCATCGATCCTAGCAAGCTGATTGGGAAATACATCCCCAACGTCACGGCGAGACCTTTCGAGCTTACCAAGGAGTATTTCGAGGACGTGTATCGCTTGACCAACTCCCCCAGGATCAAGGAGGTGCTTGCGAACTGGGATAGGTATGAGGAACCACAAACCAACGGTACGAGTGAGGTCAACGGTGTAAACGGATCGCACGAGTAAGGAGGGGTGCATGCAATATGGTAGAATGTGAATTTTTTGGCTGGCGTTGGCTTTGTAAAGAAGTTTTGCTACTGGGACGGGAATCTATGTCGCGTCTCGTTAGACCGAGATGGCTTTGTACATTTTAGAAAGAAGAATAGTAGATTCTATTGATAATGCTAAGATTTTTATATTACCTATTTTTTCCCTTCTTGTTTCCACACCTTATCTTGATGGTTGCTGTACCCTACCCCTCTACATCTCCAGCCCCGACTTTTCAAAACTCCAGATAACCAACCGTTTTCGATAAGCCCCAAACAGCCAAGGAGACAGCGTGATTTAGATGAACAAAAGAACCATGTGCAATTTCTGTCTCGTGTAGTTTGAAGACCATACCTGGGCCCTTCTACATGTTCAGAATGCTTCGTACTTTATACGATGTATATTTCTGAACGTGAGAGAAAAACCCATTAATCACATCGGAATGCGCGATTCAAATCATGTTTTCGGTCTGTCTGGTTGGATGGTGATACGCGTTGGTGTTCTTCTCGGATTGTTGGGAATTGTTTATATTTATATCTATACAACTGAGTTGAAGTCGCTTCGCAAAGGGGCTGTCACGTGGGCGCGGTGATTCTACTACTACCGCTCAGTCCATGATTTCATGGACCGAGTAGCTTGTTGGCTAGATTGATGAGTACAAAGAGACAAGTTGAAGAAGTGATATTTATTACAAAAAGATGAGTAGTCGAACCAGGGCCAGGTTACCAGGCTACCCTACGCGAAAATCTCCCAAAAAGGACAAAAAAGAACCCTTCAAGTCATCTGCCTTTATATACAAAGTAGACGACTCATTCCTCATTCGTCTTCAGCCCTTTCAAGATAAAATCCGCACACCTTTCCGCTACCATTACGGCCGGTGCTTGCAAGTGCGCAGAGGTGATCTGTGGGAAGACGCTTGTATCGCAAACCCTCAAGCCATTGACCCCATGCACGCGCAGCTCGTCGTCGACGACCCCTGGGGCGTTGGGATCATCCGCAGGTGCCATGCGACAGCTAGAGGAGTAGTGGTAGATCGTTCTGATCCTGCGGCGAATGAGCTTGTCAAGTTCTTCGGTGCTGCCTTCTTCGATGTCCTTTTCCTGTTTGTCCTCGGGGAAGGCGATATTCCGCAGGAAGGGGAAGCCGGCAGCTTTCATCTCCTCGCCGAGTTTCAGAGAGAGGCGAACGGATGCCCTGGCGACGGCATAGTCCGATGGATCGGAGAGTATCCCGAAGTCGATCTTGGGTCGGTCATGAGGGTTGGATGATGCGAGGCGGACGGTGCCGCGAGATTTGGGCTGTAAGAGGGTTGCGAGGATGGTGAAGATGCCCATCTTGGAATAGAGACGCAAGTACTCTTCCAAGTCATCCATCCCGCTGAAAGCGATGGGTATGAGTTCAATATCGGGGATGGATTTTTCAGGTGACAGATTTTTGCTTGCCTCATCATTCGTGGTAGATTTTTCAGTAGCTTCGGCAACTAATTCTGTTCCATTATTGCGAAGTGACGCAGAACGGACAAAAAGAGATAGAACTTGGATGGGCATGCTTAAAAGTCCGCTCCGGAAAAAAATGTACTTTAAAAACTCCAGGCCTCCTCTAATAACAGGTGCAGAGGCTATCTTAGCGAATGATTCTTTCAGAGGCACTTCCCAAGCTACTGGAATGGCATGGTGATCGGTCTAAGCATCAAGTAGTATGTTAGTAAGTAGTAGCTTTATTTACTAGAATAAGAAGCAATAACATACCAGTTCAGATCCGACACCGGGAAGGTCACGCACAACATCAATACCATGTTCCTCCAAGTGCTCACCCGGTCCGATACCACTATCAATCATGAACGGTTAGAATGTTGTTTCTATTATGCATAGGGAATCGTGGTATCTCGGAGGATATGAGCGAGTTACCTGAGCATCAACACTTGTGGTGAACCAATAGAACCTGCGCAGACAATAACCTCTTTCTTGACTCTGGCGGAGAATGTCTTCTTAATACTCTGATTGGCACATGTAAATATAACTTCCTGAGCACGAGGAGTTTCTTCCTTTTCAGAAAAGACGATGCGAGAGACAATAGCATTAGTACAAATCGTCAAATGCTTCTCTCTTTTGAGTGCAATTTCTCGCGATAAGAATGCGTGGAAAGTTGATACTCGCTGGTTCACTTCATTAACTGTTGAATCAAGGGTGGCGATTGAATCAGCGGGTGCGCTTGGAGAGTTGAGGTCCGAAACACTTGCAAATCCCATAGCTAGAGCACAGTCTGCGAATCTAAAATAGCATTAGGCACTACTGCAGGATGTTTACTCGCCAGTTAAATGAGTACTCACACCCGATACGCCTTGAAGAACCATGTGCTATATGCATAAGTTCTGGTGAGCCATGGGCCTGCCATATAGTCAGTAGTTTATTTGAATTTCCATATAAGAAAGAGTACCTGAGTCTCCACGATAATTCAGTTTGGGCTGATTCAGAGTCTTTTCTCCCTTGATAAAAAAGGGGAGCACCTTTTCATAGCTCCATTCTGGGTGTCCCAAAGCTGCCCAAGCATCGAAATCTGCTGCAGCCCCTCGAGTATATAGCATACTGTTGATCCGGGAACTACCTCCCATTACCTCTCCGCAATAGAACAAGCTTCTACGGTTGTTGCAGTGTTTCATGGGCTCACAATTCCAGCTAGATGTCCCTCCATCAGACTTGAGGATATTTGATGATACAATGGGAATACGGGAGATCCACGTATCATTAGCAATTCCTCGCTCAAGGAGCAGAACAGAGATATCTGGATTTTCACTTAATCGTGATGCCAACGCGCACCCAGCAGTACCACCTACCAAAATGATGTGTGAGCAGATATTTCATGAGCAACCCCAATCGGAGAGCGAGAGCAGGTAGACTTACCTCCAACCACAATGTAATCATATTCACGCTCATTGACATCCTCTGGACTGCGTTCAGGGTACTTGCGACTAAATGGCCACCACATGATCCGGAGCTTTGCAAATTATAGACCGATATCAGAACAGCGCAAAACAGGAGCAAATATAGAGCGACAGAATAACCTTTCTTTGACACGCTTCTAGATATCGTCGAGTGATGGTGTGCTCGCCCGTAATTTGTATTGAATGAAACTTGTTTCCGATTAGAACACCAGAATCTATTTGTACTAATGAGAGCCTTCTTGTTGGTATTTAATGAATGATCTCTTTCTGCCGCTTCAAACGCTCACTCATAGGCCAGTTCGCTTTCCCTGGCTAGCACAAAAAACGCAGGTCAAATCATCAGTCTTTTATTGGTTTAATGGTCTAGCTATCCAATTGTCGTATTTCTATTTTGGTTGTTAAAATTTTATTAGCTAAGATTCAAGCTCGAGTCCTTTCATGGTCTCCTTTTCCCCTCAATACTTGGAGGCAAGGAACAATTACCATTGTTCGCACCGCTACTGCTTTCTCTGTCTTGCTCAATGGCCAGAAAGCTTAAAAGATTTAATCTTAACATGCAATAAATTTTCTAATGATCAGATAAGTGCTTCTGACGCAATATCTAGTTATAGATGTGTAAGTGTGAGGTGGTAGGGACGAATACCAGAAAGTCAAGTGAGCTCGCTAAAATCACGTTTTGGACACTAGTCTTGCTAGCTGTGCTCTGTCGTACAGGACAATCAAGCGCGTCTCCAGCCTCGCTCCAGCTTCGAAATCGCGGTGGATCTCAACAACACTCACTCTGCAGCACTGCTAGCCTCGTCAACTTTAGGTATTTAATTAGCGCATACTATTCAAAATGCCTCCATTCAGAGATGAACACGTTCTCTTGATTGCGCCAGGCTCGCAGACTACACTGGCCCAGCTAGGCTTACCGGAATCACTCACTCCAGCTGCACATAGATTCCCAACTCGCATGTTCCTGGCACCCGATGAAAAGAGTTATGAGCCATATAAGATTAGGACTAGAACCAAGACCATAGCCAATGGCGCGGATACAGAAATGGGAGGGACCGGTGACAAATCTGAGGAAGAAATCGAAGAATTGATCGAATTGCCAGATGATGATGAAGGGGCGATCTACCCTCTAAAAGGTACGTAGCTTTACTCATCTCAAGTCATGTCGCTAATCTTGTAACAGAGGGACGAATTGTGAATATGCCGGCTTTCTTCGCATTTCTCAATCACATCTATGCTACCCTTTCCCCCACCCTCCATACTCCCGTCATGTTGATTGCGCAGCCGGCCTGGACAGCAAAGAACCAAGAGGATATTACTGGCTTCATTTTTGAGAAGTTCAAGACCCCTGCGCTTTGTATCATGGACGCTGCCCTCGCAACTTCATATGCATATGGAGCTGCGAATGCGACAATTGTGGATGTAGGGTTTGAAAAAGTTGACGTTACGGCAATCACTGAATACCAGATCAGTGGCAGAGGTAGCGTCCCAGAATCCGGCGGGGAGGGCATGACAAAACGTCTGCAGAAGCTACTTCAATCGAAGAATTTTACAAGGGACATGGCGGAGCAGTTGAAGAAAAGCCCCATTTGTGAAATACTCTCTCCTGGAACACCAATGCCAGGTAGTGAAGTTACAGAGCCGGAAGTGACCAACCCAGCTGCTGCTGCAACGACAGGAGCATTATCTTCAGGCCCAGACGTGAAAATTACTGAAGCTCCTCGTGAAGTGGAGATTGCCGACGACGAGGAACCATTGGATGACAAAGTGGACGATGATGGTGTCCTTGATGTCGCCAGTATTGTTACTAGTGGAAAGACACAGGAATTTTTGGCAAAGAAGGAAAAGGAAAAGCAAGAGAAGTCGCTCGCACGCAAAGCTGCGAAGGATGCCAGAGAAGCTGCGGAGGCTGCAGCTGCTAAACCTGTTCGACTACCGAATTCCAAACGTCCACGTGCGATATTCCATTATGAGGAGACAATTCAAGAGCCAAGTGCAAAGCGACAAAAGACCCCCGAAGCTGCGCAAGCCATAGAAGAGAGTGCGCCAGTTGCTCCGATTGTTCCAGTTGAAGCGGCGCAACCGGAGGAAACCAATCCTGTAGTAGCTCCCCCCGTTGTCGATGGGGCAGCACCTCCTCCTGTTGATGGCCAAGCCCCACCTGCTGAAGCTCCGGCTCCTGTTGAGGATGAAGCAGCTCGCCGTGAACAAGTAAAAGCAGCACGCAAGGAGGAGAAGCGAAAAGCTCGCGAAGAAGAGCACCCTGATCGTATCAGAACGGACTTTGAGATTGGTTTGGAACGTTTTCAAGCTGCTGAAGATGGCTACCTCGAATCTATCGCCGACACGATCTACAGGACTGTACTCAAGGTTGATGAGATTTCACGCAGGCAAGATGCGTGGGACGGCCTTATCATATGTGGTCAAGGAGCAAAAGTACGAGGATTCAAAGATGCCTTACTCACCACGCTTAGCAACCACTATCTCGTCTCCCCAAGTTCCGCAACCATGTTCATGAGCGAACTACCTTCAAACCTTGCAACCCCTAGCGGTACAGGATCTATGACGCCTAACGCCTCCTTCTCAACAACTCCCCATCAACTACCCCATCCAAGTTCAGTAAATCCTCTACTGATCGCAGCTACCACAGCTTCAATCCCAGGTCTGAACCCAAATCAGGCACCATCTCACAACGGCGGTCATCAAACACATTCCTCTCACTCTCAATCACCATCGAGCATCAAGATGGCAAGCCCGCCAACCTACTTCCCCGAGTGGAAGTCATTTGACGAGGCTGTGTTTTTGGGAGCCCAAATCGCAGCAAAGGTCATCTTTGTTGTCGACCAGGGCGGCTCGAAGGGTTTCTTGTCCCGGCAGGAGTTCAATGAAGAAGGACCTTCGGCTATCCACCAGGTGTAAGTTGGAGCCGGCATTGCAATTGTTACCTGCTAACCTGTCGTAGTGGCCTTGTAAATTAGAATAATATCAGGCGTTCGGGAAGAAGAGGTCTACATGGTAGAGGAAAAATTTGATGTGATAACAGAAGAATAAAAATCTATACCCTCCAGCTTCGTAGTCATGACCGAGCATGAAGTGGCCCCACTGAGACTCTAATTCATTGTAGCTATATGCTCCATCTAGGTAATCGAGAAAGAGCAGAGACTTGTATCTATAAACGCCGATTGCAACATATGTGATGCATTTATGATGTTGGCTTATTAAGGTGTGATGTACATTTAATGTAAAGTTGGATTTGAAGTACGGAAAAGCGTAAATTTGAAAATTGAAAGGCAATTTTCATTAAATTTGTGAACTTGTAGTTGGAGAAATCATTAATCATATTGAACATTTTGGACTAAACTGAAATACCTAACTCATTCCACGCCTGCTATCTATTTCCTTCCCAACCTTATTTTCCGGGATATGCTCATCATTAAGGGTATCATCCATTATCGTCGTCTCTCATAACGGTCATCATCTCTCCTGTCATCGTCATCGTAATCAGAACTTCGTGGTCTCCGCTCTCTATCTGGAGTCGTCTTTCTGGAACTCTTTTTCTCCGTGTTGTTACGAGACACTGACGAGCTGCTACCGTGGTGGCTATGGTGAGGTCTCGAACTCGAAGGAGCGAGATGTCCATCACGTTCATCTCTTTCTTCCCTGTCTCTGCGTTCTCTGCGTTCTCTACGCTCTCGACGCTCTCTTCGTTCAGCACTGCTCTCGCCTTCCCGATCACTAGCCTCCCGATGCTCCCTCCTATCATCCCTATCACTGCGTGATCCACGATCACTTCTATCACTTCTGTCACCTCTCTCACGTTTCTCTTTCTCGTGTGCTGCCCGTCGTGCAGCACGGCGTTGATCGCTTGCACGCTGCGATGGAGTACGACTTGGTCCAGGACCCTCGAGCATAGGATCATCGTCAAGCTCGACGATCCTGCCGTTACTATCTATCGTCTTTGGGTTCTCTTTCTCGAGACGAACCTGTTTTCCTCGCTTATGGCAATACCAGAAGACGAAAAGCAAAACTAGTCGGATGTTAGAAGAGCGAAACCGAGCAGATTGGGAGATTTGACTTACCAAAAAGACCTAAGCTTAGTAGCACATTCGTGCCCATGAAAGCAGGCCACCTCAGCTTCAACACATTCATAATATATTTCAACATTGACACCACAGCCCCCGGCTTCGTAACCAGATCCTTTAGCGTCGAAACCTTGAGGAAGCTTTTTGCTGCACCTCCAAGACCTCCTGCCGCTGCGGCAGCCCCAAATTCCGCCCCTCCAGCACCACTAAATGCTTGTGCTTCCGTAGCTACAGCCAGCAACTCTGGAGCCAATGTCGTAGTCAATTTCGATGGCAGCTGGGTGACCAGCTTCTGCAAGAAACTGGGTAGACTATCGTAAGATTTCGCCAGGGTACCATCGGAGTCGTTGAGCAGGTTGACGAGATCATCGTAGGCTGTGGGTACACCATTTACGAGATCCTTGAGCACAACTGTAAATTTTGCAGCAACTTCTTGTGAGCCTTGTGAGATGGAAAAGACACGGTTGTTAACGGCGGAGAGGTTCAAGTCATCGAGAACTCGGTTGATATCGTCGCTCTCAGACGCTGCTTCGCCGGGGGTAACATCAACCTTCTCATTTGGAGATGCAGCTGGTCGTTTGCCCTATTTCCCATTAGCAACCACCGCATCTATATCATATACGAGAAACGTACCTTTTTCGTCAGATTTCTAACGAGGCCAGAGAGCCTATTTCCCTTCTTCTCTTCCTCAGCCTTTCCTTTTCCTTTATTGCTTTTGCTCTGAAACTCCGCTATCGCGTCATCATGTACCACCAGCTGGCTCTGGTTTGCCGTCGCATCTCCAGATACCGGGCCTAATCCATGAGGTCTCGTCGGCAGCGCAGGCGGGGTTCCTTCCTCAGAGATGATCCGCGACAGGAAGTGTTCGTCTTCCGCATTAAGGATTGGAGACTGGACTTTAGTCTCCGTCTTCTTTGCGTCTTGGTTCTTCTTGATTTTCTTATAGGTGAAGTATTCCAACATATTTGCGTTGGGTTTGCGTTGGTACAGATGAGTGTGGAATTGTTGAATCGAAGCCTGCCTCACAACCCTTTATTGTATAGTCGCAGATCGCCCTGTGCAAGTGATCTCAACGCCACTCTCAGAAAGCTGAGCTTGATTTCGCAGCCACACCCACGTCATGCACCAAATACCCATGCAATCGAATGTGGTCATAGCTCGATTCAACGATTTCATTGATCTTTTGTGATGGAAGCTCCTAGACACGTGCAATAGTTCAGGTACGAATTGAAATGAACGCGATCAAGATTATGGTAGTATTAAACAGCACGGCACTGGAGAGTAACGCAGTTGTATTTTTACTTCATTTTGGATATGGTGCAACAAAGTAGCCCTCCTTATCTGTGTCGAGTGTTATTAACCTCTATGGACGATTAATCTTCATCCTGTACAAGTTCCTTAATCTCTGAGCCCTGAACACCACCACCAGCCATTCCATTTTGAACCGGATCTCCTGGCCGTATAACACCATTGGTAACTACTTTTCCAGCTACACCTCCATCACGCATCCACCAATCCACCTCATCAAGAATATCATACACAATGTCTTCTACAATTTGCTCATCGTACCGCTCGCTGAGAGGACGGAGCTTGTGTAAGTTTGATGTTGGTGCCAATGGCTCATCATTTCCCGCCATTTCGACATCGTCTGTGCCCATGCCTTCGGGTGGAAACCAAAACTTAGGACCAAAATTCACTTGCGCAGCACCACCTCGAAATACAGATATGGCTGGGTAGTATCCTAGCATACCATCATCCAAACCGTCCCTAGATCCCACTGTCGCTATTGGCTTCGACGCAGGTGGTAAGAATGCAAGAAGGTCTTCAAATGCGGTGCCCATTTCCACGCCATTCTTGTATACGGTGATACTTGAGTGCGGTAGCGTCCGTAATGATGGGTATGTATGGGAAGGATCTGGGCGCTCGCCTGATGCGCCAACACCACCAGTTGATGATATAACGGGAGAGGGATTCATTAATTCTTCCAGTTCCTTCGTCGTCTGATAGTCGATCTGTTCAAAGTAGAGATGTGTCTTAAAACGGATCGGAACTCTGTCTCGAATTATAGGTGCAATATCGAAAACGTTGTTTCCCTCGTCCTTAAAATCTACAGCCTTGTTAAATTGACCTTCAACCACCTTTCTGTGTAGAGTTTCGGAAGGAAGGTTGATCTCGAGTCCAATAACATCTCCTTCCCGTATATCATCACCCTTGATGAAAAAGTCCTTAGGACGAGACATGAAAACTTTCTGCCCCGCAACATCTCTGAGCCCATAACTGTAGGCATCAAAACCAACTGGGGCATCCAGCGTAGCTTCTCTTCGTGCCCAGCCAATTCGCACATGGCCTCCAGAGCTCTCTCCTTCAGACTGCTTTCTCCTCGGTATTCCACTTGTGATTTTGCACTCCCAATACCAGCGGCCCTCTCGCACACCAACATTTGCTTTTGCCATCCTCCAGCCCTTATCTGTTGTGACATGGTGTGCGCCTTCATCCAGGAACATGTGCGTGGAGGTATCTTCAAAATTTAAACGAGCTTCAAAGGGTTCTGTTTCTGTTTGACGGTAGTATATGGTTGAAGGGAAGGTCGGATCTGCGATACAATGCGTATAGTGAAATCCTTTCTTATTGTACACACTGTTGAAATTAGAGATGAGACATTGTAAAGTGGGCAATAACTTACTGATCGGATGTTTCGTTAAACTGGATCTCCGTCCCATCTTGTAGAGTTTTGGTATGCGCAGGATTGAATATTGGACCACGAGGAACATCAAAATCCGACGGCCTTGGGGGAGGTAATTGGTATCTAGTCGGCGCAAGCTCTTCCTTCTGCTTCTTCTTTTTGTGTGAAGTCGATTTTGGATCTGGGGTAGCTCTTGCGCTGGAGGTATCTGGCGCGAGGGAACCTCCTTTCGACTCTCGTTTTTTCAGAGATTCCTTCTTGGCTCTCGAGGCACGCTCCTTTGCAAGAGGAGCTTCTTCGACCTTTGGCTTGAAGTCTGGGTTGAGAGGGGAGGATATGGCGGGTTGGTGATCATCTTCTAGCACGCGCTTTTGAGGAATTGAAGTCGCAGGGAAGGAAGGGGTAGGCTCTCTCGAGTTTTGATTAGACATTATTAGCGTGCGATTCGGGATGGCATATGGCGGCGAGAAAGAAAAAGACGAGGAGTTTGGATTGATCAGCTCTCTCGAGTTGCCTAATGCTTTGATAGTTCTCGCGTCGAGGGACAAAACGTAGCACGTGATTATACGCCAAGGTTCATTTGCAGTTTGTCTTTGGAGTAGGGTTTACAGTAAGAAAGTCTTTAGGAACTTTAATATCACGGGTATTTAAATGGTAAGATAATAACTGTTGGACTATTTACACGATCCGAACATTTTCTATAATGTCCTACTCATCATAATAGCACCGGCGCTCATACTTGGGTTGAGAGTGCATCATTGGGTAAGATGTCAATATTAGTGGGACGGCCAGCGCACACACTAGCATTTGATCAGGTATTAGTAGCCCACATCAAAACAGCTACAACAAAACAAGTCAAAAACCCACCTGTTCTAAACGATCAGATTCCCTCGTGGCGCAATTGGCTAGCGCGTTCGACTGTTATAACATACAGATCATCGAGAGGTTGGTGGTTCGAGCCCACCCGAGGGAGCATTATATTTTTGTTCCAGTCTAATTTTTTTTTTGGCCCTGGGTGGGAACATAGATAGGCAAGTAAGTGAGTGGGTGGTGGTAATTAACGTAGGGACAAAGCACCAGACTTTTTTTGTTCTGCACTCTTTTTGATGGAGAACCGCTCCAACATTTTTTGGACCCCATTTTCTCTGGTACCAAACTTCTCAACTGACAACAAACCGTGCTATTTGACAACTCACAAACCATTTAGCGGCAGTCTCTGGCAATGATTAATGAACAGCTTGAATGCTTGAATGCTTAATTGTCAATTGTCGATTGTTTAACTTTGGGTGATGATAGGTATCACCTGAACTCTGGTCGCTGGTTTTTGTGTTACTTGTCAACGGTGGAGACTGAATCTGCATTTAGCGCCAGGGGGGTTCCTGAAACTCAAATCCAGGAGACAGACAGCGTGACGTAAAGTCAGCTTTATTGTGAGCATGAGAAAATCGAACTGTTTGGAGCAAAGCCTCCATCTACACGTCATGATTCTTTACGCTGTTTATTATTCATCTCTCAGAAGCTCAACTTATAAATACCAATAAATATCAATAAGTGGAGAGTGTGGCTATTATATATATATATATATTATATCTATCTGTAAGCTCACTAGTTGACAAAACGCAATCATCATGACATTCTTTATCGATACCGTATTTTTGCAATGAAAAGAGTAAGTTTTCGTGTAATTGAGCTTTAGTAATAACAATAAAGTAAGGGTTTTCACTGTACCTATATACATATACACTACTGTAAGTAGGTAGGCAGACAGGCTTGTTAAATAGTAAGTAAGGGCAAGAGTTAGGCCCTCGCTTCGCTTTTCCACCCATAACCTTGACATCGCAACGTATCAGCCGTCCTCCGCCGTCCATACATCCATAATCCCATATTATATACATATCATGAGGCTCCTCCTCGGTCGTCTCTCCGCCCCATTGCTTCCTACTAACCCCACCACCCAAGCCAGGATAACCACCGCTACCACCGCCATAAGAACCCATTGTCCCCAGACGCGACCATACACAATGTCGACGCATCCCTCTGGCTTAAATGTGATCCCGCTCGTCGACAACGGCTGGGCCGTGGGAGAAACAGCAGTGCATAAGACGTTTCGCTTCAAAGGGTTCAAGAAATGCTGGGTATGATTTCTCTCCCCCCCCCCTTTCAGCCCTGTAACATTTACTTTCCTTTTCTCTCCGTCTTTGGTGAGCTAGGCGAGAATGGGCTGTGTTGGAGAGAAGATGAAAGATGCTGACGCGTGACCTGTAGCAATTCATGGATCTCGTTGCTGCGGAGTGCGTGATTCAGAAACATCATCCGGAGTGGTCGAACGTAAGCGCTTATTTACTTTCTACCCCTTTCTCTTTGGTTTTCTTCTTCCGTAGTTCCGCCAGCTGAAGAGGATGGCAAATATGGTGGCAAGGATGGAAAAATGGATTTGAAGAAAGGTCGTCGTCTCGCATGTGCACGCAAGTCTGTCGATGTTTTGAGTGGTATAGGCATATAGTTTAATTTCAAGCACAAAGGATGATGGCGAAAGATTGACTTTCGTTAGGTTTACAACACAACATTCGTACGTTGGACTACACACTCACCTCCCGGATTATCGGAGAAAGATGTTTTGATGGCAAAGTTCTGTGATGAGAAGGCTGAGGAGTGCGGGGGGGTCAAAGACGTTGGAGAGGGAGGCAAGATAGAGGACTTAGCCAACACTGGGGTTAAGGAAGGAGGGGACTGCTGTGTTCCTAAGAAGAAAGAAGGAAATTCGCAAATTTGATTGAGAATCCATGAAAGATGAGAAGAGAGTTTCATATCCAGAAGTATTTTGTAGAATTGTATTAATTAAGGGGGTACTACACATGATGGTAGTTTGTATGATAATCTATGGGGAACCTCCAAAACGCCTATTCCTATGCCCAAACTAGCTGGCTGTTCAACAATAACTAGCATTTCTCGCTCTATGGGCTCCCAACTAAGATACGCCTGTGGGTAAACGCAATCTCCACTTCATGCAATTGTCTCCCATATATACAGATGTGTGATCTTCACGTTCTCACTGGGCCTTCTTGGCCTCTTTCAAAGCCTTGCGATCGCGTCTCGCTTTGGCGGCCTCCGGTCCAGACTCGGTGTCCATCACGTAGTCCCACCATCTGAAACTGCTCGAGTAGTTGCCGATGAAGCGTTCGTGGTGAACATCATGATGCTCGGCACCAGCCCAGAAAGGTAGGAAGTGGTGCAAGCTCCAGGGAAATTCGTAGCCACTGTGAGCGTCGATGGCCTGGAAGAGACGGAGAACAATCCAGATATACATTGTGAGAATGTGGAGTTGACCGGTAATACACACCCATGCGATGGGAGCAAAAACCGTGCCCATTCCAAGAACCATGACCTCGATCGGAGACGCGTACTCAGCAGCTAAGCCAAATGGAGCTGAATATTGGTGGTGAATCTTGTGGATGCTTTTGTATAAGGGACCCCAGTGCATTGCGCGGTGCATCCAATAATGCCATGTATCCTCCACCACGAAAAATATGGCGATCTGCATAGCCATAGTCGTCCAGGCGGGGAAAGGGACACCGGTATCCATTCCAAAGTATTTGGCCATTGGATGAAAGAGCCAGATTTGAGGTAATTCGACGGTGAAGTGGCTGATCAGGACAAGTTTGGCGCAGTTCCATTGCTCTTGGGCGGTTGGGATTTTTTGCCCCTGAATCTTGTACTTTTGGAAATATGGAATGTAGCCGATAATGATCCAAGGGAGCGACCGGCCAAAGTACACAGCTTCATGCATGACGAAGCTCAAGATTCCAGTAGCTAGAACATCGTTGTTCATGTAGGCATACCAACTCTGTGGTGGTCGTGGTTAGCATTGCGATACACGACGAGACCAATCAGGGAAAAACTTACAGCCCAGAGGCGTTCAAAAACATTCAGGTGCACGTTGTATTTGGAGAGCTCATTGTAGATGCCGAAATAGGTATCCGGCGAAGCAAGGAGGGTGGAATTCGACATGGCGGGGGAGTTTGTGCCAATAATGAGAATTGTTGTGTTTGAAGGAGAGTGGTAGAATAATGGAGAATGGAGGTGAAGATTGTTGGGAAGCAGCAGCGCTTTTTGAATATTAAATGATGGATCGCCGGGAGGGGCCAGGCACACGCTCTCACACCACTCAGCGTCCACGGATGCCCGATTTCCGAGCAAGGAGGCTGCTAAACGAACACGATGGATCACGTGTCTCGGGATCTGGCGCCATTTGAGGTGACGGCTACTGTTTGCACCGGGTGGCAACAAACTCTCTCTTTTAGGGGAAAAATTGAGTAAGGCACCCGCATCCACCGGTGCTGAGTGCGGCGAGATTGTCATACGGTAATTACGCCATGTCGGCCACCTGGGGCACTGCGACTTCTTATCGATTGTGAGAGTATTTTATTTCTTGTATCAGAGAGAGAGAATATGCACATATAGCACATATAGCACATATAAAGCACATGTCCCCGCACGTCTATCCGATGGGGCGGTCAGTCGGTGATAATTAAGGGGTTCGGCTCATTAGTCGCACCTCAGCCTTGTACATATATTTCTCCCGCAATTTGGTAATCTTGTGCCCTCATCATTGACTCTTCCACACGACATCTCACGCCCCATAACTCACCCCACGAGCCCAGAAATCAGCTCATTGTATATCATGAGATAAAGTCCTACCCCATTGCTATTTCCACATTAGTTTGGGTTATCTTCCTTATTTGCAACTGGACCTGTTCGCCCTTTAACCTTTCGCCTACCTACACCTCTCTCTTACCACGCCACTCGAGCCGGCAATCATGGACTCGCACAGAACAGAAACCGAAAACGAGAGACAAAGACGATTGCACCATCATGCAGATGTCATTGTCGTTGGTGCCGGCATATTTGGATGTGCGGCAGCTTTTGCGCTTGCAAAGCAAGGAAGAAGTGTTTTTCTTCTCGAGAGATGGATGAAGGAGCCAGACCGAATAGTAGGAGAGCTTTTACAGCCAGGAGGCATGGATGCACTCGAGAAGCTTGGTTTGGGTCATTGCTTAGAGGGTATTGATGCAGTTGCTTGCAGGGGCTACGACGTTATATACTATGGAGAAGAAGTTCTGATTAGATATCCTGAAGCCCCTGGGAAAGAAGGGAGCGACGAAAAGGGAAGAAGACCTGAAGGGAGGAGTTTTCATCACGGAAGGTTCATCACCCAGTTGCGGAAAGCATGTGCCAGCCAGCCAAATATTACCATTGTCGAAACAGAGGTCACAGAAACAATCAAGAGTCAACACATACCACAGGTATTAGGTGTTGAAACAAAGACCTTGAACCCTATTACCGGACAGAAAGACAGAGACTGCTTCTTTGCGAAACTCACAATCATTGCGGATGGATATGCGTCAAAGTTCCGGAAGGAATACTCGAAGATTCAGCCAGTTGTTCGGAGCAGGTTCTACGCATTGGAATTAATAGACTGTCCTATGCCAGCACCCAATTTTGGAATCGTAGTTATGGGAGATACCGAGCCTGTTCTTCTCTACCAGATTGGAACCCATGAGACTAGAGTATTGGTTGATGTACCCGAAAACACTCCTACCGCATCAGTTAAGAATGGAGGCATTCGTGGACATCTACAGAATGTCGTGTTGCCCGCGCTACCTAAGCAAGTACAGCCTTGTTTCCAGTTAGCTTTATCAGATGGGAAGATGCCAAGAAGTATGCCAAACAGCTGGTTACCACCAAGTACGCAGCAAGAGAAGGGAATGGTTATGCTTGGAGATGCAATGAACATGCGTCATCCTTTGACCGGTGGTGGAATGACTGTGGCATTCAACGATGTCGTACTTCTCTCGGATCTCATGTCGCCCGAAAGAATTCCAGATCTCGATGACACAGCAGCTGTGCAGAAGGCAATGAAAGACTTTCACTGGAAACGTAAAGGACTTTCATCGATCATAAACATTCTTGCTATGGCTCTTTACAGCTTGTTCGCAGCTAATGATCGTCAACTGAAAGCACTTCAAAAAGGATGCTTCGCCTACTTCAGAAGAGGAGGAAACTGCATTGATGGGCCCGTCGGATTGTTAGCAGGCATCATCAAGCAACCTTTGGTGCTCATCTATCATTTCTTTGCCGTCGCTCTCCTCTCCATCTGGATCGTCTTCCAAGAAACAATTGGTGGTCTGACGGGTATCTGGAAAATCCCACTGGCAATGGAAAAGAGCACTTTGATCTTCTGGAAAGCTTGCGTCGTCATCTTCCCTTATATTTTTAGTGAGTTGCGGGCTTAAGGAGTCATAACTATTGTATATAGTTGAGTAGGACACAGATTCTTGCTGCGTTTTAGCGCGCGTGTCTGTTATTGATTTTGGTACATACTTACTTGGTTCTCGCCATAGAGATTCCAGCGATCAAAAGGCCGTTTTGGTTAGATTAGGCTAGTAAATATAATAACTAATAAGCTCTGACTATACTCATATATTTATTTCCACAAGAGATGACATTTTCGTACGCTGTCTTTGAAGTCCAATTATCATCTTCAATTGTATTTCTTCTCCAGAACAGATAAGCTCGGTTGTTCCAATGCCTAGAGGTCACAATTGCACAAGATACTAGCACAGAGTATCGAACCAGCTGCGAGTTATTCCTTAGACTCTTAATCTAAGTCTTACGGTTGATGGCTAGGTAGACTATGTATAATTTATGATTTAAATGCGAAGCAAGACCAAACTCTAACTTAGCTTGTCTAAAGTGATCAAGCTTGAGAGCTGAGATAGTTCAATTGCATAACAGTTGATCTATTGACCGCCAGAAATTCTATAGATGAGGCTCTTGATTGAGTGATTGTGCCACAACGCGGCTGCTTCCTTTGATAGGATACCCTAAGACGGCAAGTGGGGAACAGCTTGGAGCCAGTAGGGGGCCGCCCCACACCTCGGCCGAGCCGGCGGGGGATTCTACTTTACAAATCACTCAATACCATTATAGGATTTTACTCGCACAACCTCTCAGAATCTCTAATTTGCAAACCCTGAAGTCGCACCGTGATGGTGGAGTCACGGTTTCTAAGCCTGCCGGGGGAAATTCGCGAGGCCATCTACCACGAAGTCCTCTGCTCCGTTAACAACAAATTCGATGCTGGGAACCAGTACAAGAAATACGCCTTCGACCTCAACCTCTTCCTCACCTGTCAGCAAGTGTACCAAGAGGCGCGCACTGTCTTCCGCCGGGACAACATCTTCATCTCTATCGAAACACCATGGCCCGAAGCCCAGAACCATGTTGCGATAGATGGCTACGTTCCCATAGTTATCTCGGGCGACAAAGCCATGCGCTTCCAGCATATGCACATGAAGGCGAAGATCAACGCTCCCCAGTTCTCGCAGTCCGCGGAGCCGATGCGCAGATTCGTGATCTTGGTCGATGATTTGCCGCTGTTTACAGAGATGTGGTATTACTCTGACCTGACCCACCCAGGAATGAACGCGCATCTTCGGATGACATTAACGCTTCGTGATCCATATGCGCTAGCGTTTGAGGAAAAGCCGATTCCGAAGCTGATTCAGAAGAAGTTGCTGGAGCCGTTTGGGAGTGTGAAGGGGCTGTATGAGGTTGAAGTACAAGGCGAGCACTATGAATCTGTGGAGAAGACGATGAGGGAGAAAATGGCGGTACCATATCCCACAGTCGAAAAGTGTCTTGAGGAGTCCACACGATTCAAGGACGCTGGCAACGCAGCGCTGAAGGCGGGTAAATACAAAGAGGCGTTAGGACTCTATCAGAAAGCGTTTTTACAGATCATGATTGTCTGTGAAGGCCGGCGCCGGTCGATCTGGGGAGATGCGTACTTTCAAGTCCAATGCAACGGCGGCCAATTCCACGAGCAAAATGCACAGTTGGTCAGGCTTGTGCTGCGAATCCGGCTGGTTTCAAACACCGTGATGGCCTATCTGAAGCTAGAAGATTTCGAGGAAGCCGTCTTCTGGGGAATGCGTACCATCAATCTGCTGCAGCTGAATATGGAAACCGACGACGCGATTCTCGACTTCCCTGCCGCTGCCGAGACGGGCAAGATATACTACCGGACGGCCGTTGCTTATAGGGCCATGGGCGACAAGCTGAAAGCTCGTGAGCTGATGAGGACTGCAGTGAAGTATTTGCCGAATGATCCCATCGTGAAGAGAGATTACGTCTCGCTGGCTCCACAGCTAGGCTGAGGTTCTACTGCCCCCGCTGTAGAGCGCTGAAGCTGCCAGCGGATATCTAAAAATCATTTAAATAAGGTTGGGAAAAGATTAGTTTTTGGCACAAAGCACCTTTTCCATATTCATACATTTTCATTGATTTTGTGGAAGACGTTGTAATTACGGGACCCTCAAATCTTTTAATCTTCCCACAGAGTCACTTCTACAATGGATATCATGTAGATTGTCTCTCTTTGCTAGATAAAGCTTAGGTTTTGCAATATCAAGGTAAAGACGCCAGTTGGCTGAAGTTTATCTCGGCCTGGGGAAAAAAGGGTTTCCAAAAGATTCTGAAAAGGGTCAATCACTTCTGAATAGAAAACATATGCCACATGTTAGATTGTTTATTTGTTCCCCCCTTGATCGGTCCTAAAATCGTGATGATACTTCGTATTTATCAACATGCTATAAACTAGGATTCAAATATATGCACCATATACACCAACTCCCCGCCCAGTATGTGTAGGAAATGTGTAGACAAGCGGCAATATGAAACCCCTAAACTCCAGCCCTTGGAATCGTATTTTCGCTCCTTCTCGAGGCGTGCATATCTGTTGAACTCTCGGTACATTTTTTGGCTGACTTGGGATCAGTTTGCTGCGCGACTGGTGTACAAAGTACGGTCATCCTCTAGTTTGTGGTTTACTCTGTATCCCATCTTAGGCTCTGCTTCATCCTCCTCCGCACCGTCGTTCCATGAATGCACTGTGCAGGTGCCTGTTGACATTGCATATCCGTTCCATGCAGATGCTGAATTGAACGATTAGTTGGATTCCTTGCTCAAGTAGCAGAGCAAAGGGCTTTGTACGTACCAACAATCATAGGAGCGCTCGGGTGCCAACTAGCATCCCGAACACATGTTTTCCAAACGGAACGCGAATAATCCTGCTCCTCGGCCCATGCACCCATCTGATGATAGCCTCTGTGCGCAGGGCGAGTGTTTTTGGTCGCAGCCTGAACATCGATTGTGCCGGCCAGCGTGGCGTCCATATTCCAAATATAGACCTTGCCATCCTCGCTGCCAGAGTATACATATCTGGAGTTAGTGCTTCCAGGGGGAGAAAAATGGCATCTAATAAGGGTTCGCAGCACCCGATGCCCTCTAAATGTAACAAGGGAGTTGTCATTGGGATCGGCATACCAATCCTCAGCGTCATATGAGCCCCAGCGATAATCAAAATCAGTTCTAGCCGACCGAGGATCGGGTACCATGTTCTTGAAATCATGGCGTGACATGACCATTCGCAGATCCCATAGTTTCATGCTTTGATCTTTTCCGTTACTAAGAATATATCCTATGACAAGGTTAGTCCTGATTCATGATAGGTGTGAACAAATATCTTACGGCCATCTCCTTTGCTATCAATATAAGTGAGGCCCTCAATATGTCCAACAAATGCTCCCACCTCGCGATCTCCACCCATACTTCGAGTATCCCACACTTTCAAAATTTTGTCATCCGAACCAGAGTATACAATATGGGGAGAAGAGGCGTCCGCAAAACACACAGCATTGACATCTGCATCATGGCCATCAAAAGAGTGTAGTACCGTACGGGATTCTATATCATATACCACGATTTTCCCCTCAGTCGCGCCAGCAACTAATCTACGCCCGTCGCCCGAGAATCTAACAGACCAGATACCGAAGCCACCACCGAATCTTTGGCGCCAACCATTATTTCGATTAGGAGTATTACTTGCTAGATCTAGAACATAAGGGTCACCCTTATCATTAGGATCTGTTGGTGCAAGGCAAACAGTTGATTGGATGGATGTATATGCCAGATATCTATTGTCCGGGCTTAAGGATGCGTCTGTCAAGGTCCATTGGCCGTCAGGAAAGTCGACAGTTTTGTAGTACCGCCACTTATATGGATTTGATGTGTCGTACATGCGAACTCGGAAATCTTTATTGGCTGAAAAGAAGAAGTTTCCGTCATCTGAGAATTGTCCCGAGTATACTGGCTGATTGTAATTTATGATTGTATCCGCACTGGTTGATGGTATCATTCCCTAAAAGTAATGAGGAAATCTTTCTCCACAATATGACAGGCCAACTTACCTGGGCCATCAATCTCTGGTTAAGCTGTTGTTCCGAATAGCTGACCGTAGCTAGCTCTCTATCCAGTATCCTTCTTGCTAGCTTCTTTTTCATAATAATCTCACCTTCCCGAATATTTTCGGTCTCGTTTGACCCAAATTGTCCAGAGTTCATGAGTTCCTGCCCATTTTCGCTGGGGATTTTGGGGAATCGATTTGGATCCGCCCTTCCTCTGCGCCGTAGTCTTATTCTTGCGTACCCATCATCATCATCTTCACCTTCATCCGCACCAACAGTTATTTGTAGCAAGCGAGCAATGTCCGAGTTTCGGAGCAGTCGCATAATCTGTCTTCTTTGTGCCGCAACTACGTATCGAAATATGAGTAACAATGTTTGAATGAATGTCAAGATGTAGTAGGGCTCACTGGTATCGGCGTCATCGTTTCCAGTAGTGGGTATCTGGATATCGATATTTCCAAGCTCTACGGAGTTTCAATAAGCTTTGTTCTCACGCAAGTTGCATGCCACCCACCGTCCAAATCCCCTCCATCATCACTATCTCCGGCAATAAGTTGTTGGAAGAATGCTTCCTCTTCGGGGCTCATGGTCTCCTCGTCTTCGTCGTCTTCTTCATCTTCTTCGATATCAAAGTCGTCGTCATCCTCATCCTCATCGTCTTCGTCTTCTTCAATATCTTCACTCAAATTCGTTGTGGCAGGTGTCGCAGCTGGCGACTCCGTATGGTCACTAATTCCTGAGCCACTGGGCGGCTGGTCTGCCATGTTGAAACACAAGTGCTGTACCAGCAGATACGGTCCAGGACATACAAAATATGGTATCTAGTAGTATCTTAGTTTAGGATAACCAGAAATTAGGCCGCCGAGAAGTCATTGGTATGCTTGACATGGAAATAAAGAAGTTCGTTTTGAGCCTCGGATTATGTCAGTCCATGATGCAACGGTTAGCTAAATGGTGGGGAATCCATGGATAACGGAGTTAAGATAAGGTAATCAGCTGCTTAACTCCTCCATTGAGGAAAGGGTTAAGCGAGTATAGAATACGCATTCTCCCCTAAAGTTATGAAAGACTATCTTAAAGCTGGTAATTCTAATACATACTGTAAGATACCTGTCAAGACGATCAGTATATTTTGCCTCTGCATGAAATACATGAGCTAGAAGTATATACCAATATAGCATGTAGAGTTACAAGCTGGAGAAGCCGGCAGCAATTTGTGTATCAAGCATTATGATACACTCATATAGAAAACATAAGTTACTTCATTTGACGGAAGACACTGCCTCTTTGATTCAATTTTAAGCGCAGCTCCTTAATCATACCATAATTCGGATTTTATATTTGCTACCTAATTCCTTACGCCTCGCCCAGGCTATTTAGTTGATACTAGGTCCCGTTCTGACACGTCTATAGCAACTACTATAGAGCTTAGCACCTAATTGATGGCGTACTACAAATATTACAATAGAGACGATTGCACGCATTTTGAGGCCTATTTCTTCTACTCTGGTGGACTTCAAAGCAGTTGCGAAACCTTACTACCCATACAA
>Ga0247807_10000375_pt1 | contig 28061 bp, 23 predicted proteins | sample UWRJL074202C1_FD_179931 | JGI IMG/M metagenome (GOLD analysis project Ga0247807, IMG submission 179931) | Plant litter microbial communities from Arlington Agricultural Research Station in Wisconsin, United States - UWRJ-L074-202C-1 | ecosystem: Environmental > Terrestrial > Plant litter >...
CGAACGGGGAGACTCCCGACTCCTGGGCCGTGGGTGCGACCTGCTCTTGAGGAGCATCAGCGGGAGTGACCGGGGCCTCGTCAACAACTGGGGTCGCCAAGGGCAGATCCGCTGGCGTTGCTACGGGCGGAGCAACGACCTCCGACACGACGGGCGCCTCGTTCTTAGGCTCGGGCTCTGCTGCGGTCTCGGGCTCTTCCACAGTCTCCGGCTCTGACGCCTGCGATGCGCGCTTCGAGCGGCGGAAGAATGAGAACGGAGAGGATGCCGACGCGGGCTCCTCGGCAGGGGCCTCCACGACAGTGGGTGCGACCTCGGGAGTGGCGTCGTGCTGCTCGACGGCGCTCGGGGCGAGAGGCGCTCCAAAAGGCCAGGCCTGTGGTTCGCTACTCGGAACCGGGGTCACGTCCGCAATGATCTCGGCGTCGGGGACGACAGCCGCTGGTACCTCTGCGGCAGGAACGGGCACCGCGGGAGAGCTGAAGGGCTGGTCCCACGAGGGTGCGGTGATCGCACTCTCGGACTCGACGGGGGCCTGGGCAGCTGGCACGGGAGCGGAGACGGGAGCCTGCGGCGCAACGGATTGCGGGTCAATTCCGGCTTCACGGAGCGCACGCAATTCGCGACGGGTCATCGTGTGCTCGGCGGGTGGCGTCGCTGCGGGAGCTGCTTCAGACGAGGAGGGAGTGGTTACCGGCTGTGCAGCAGGCTGAGCGGCTTCCGAACGCCGACGGTAGCCGTCCTGGTCAACCTTGGGCATTGCCTGCGTGGGGTCCACCGGGGCGTTCTCTCGTGCGTCGACACGGCTGCGGAACTGCTCGGCATTAAACGCGGGGGGCTGAGTAGTGAACTGAGGTGCGCGCACCTCGGGTTCGACGAGCGGAACGGGCTGCTCGGTCGAGGGCTCGGCGTTTTCGCCACGCTCGCTGGCGCGCTTCGCACGCCGCGACTGCGGCTGCGGGTCGTGAAAAGTAGTCATGGGATACTCCGATACAAGTGGTGCTTGGCGATGTACTGAACCACACCATCGGGAACCAGGTACCAGACGGGAAACCCTCGGCTGACCCTGCTGCGACAATCGGTTGACGAAATCGCCAGCGCTGGCACTTCTAGCGAGCTTACGCCTTGCTCGGGCAATCCGCTAATGGTAAGCGGGTGTCCTGGCCGTGAAACTGCTATGAAATGGGCGAGACTCCAGACCTCTTCCACGTCTTTCCACTCGAGAATTTGAGCGACGGCGTCGGCGCCCGTGATGAAGAAGAGATCCGCATCAGGTCGGGCCCGGCGGATGTCTCGCAAGGTGTCGATCGTGTACGTGGGGCCTTTGCGCTCGATGTCTACGCGGCTCACAGTAAAGCGCGGGTTCGCCGCGGTCGCGATGACAGTCATGAGGTAGCGGTGCTCACCCTCGGTGACCTCGGGCTTCATCCACGGCTGACCCGTCGGAACGAAGATGACCTCGTCGAGATCAAAACTGACCTGAACCTCGCTCGCGGCTACGAGGTGGCCGTTGTGGATGGGGTCAAAGGTGCCACCCATGATTCCGATGCGCGCACGTCTCTGTGCCTCGCTTGCCATGCGTCAGTCCCCTAGTGGCCCGCGCCGTGTCCGTCAGACTTGCTCACCTTGTGGCTGTGACGATTCGCAACATCCCGGAAGCTCCAGGTCACGAAGCCGAGTCCAATAAACACTGCAGCGGCAATACCGGCAAAACCGATAGGCGGCATCAACAGAGGCGCGAGTTCTTCGTGCGGTTCCGCGGCGAGGAAGGTAATGAGCTCAAGCATGGGATTCTCCGTTCGGGGCCAGGTTAATACTAGCCGCGCACCTGGCCCGTGCCGCGCACGATCCACTTGGTACTGGTCAATTCTGGCAGACCCATTGGCCCACGAGCGTGCAGCTTCTGTGTCGAGATGCCCACTTCAGCGCCAAACCCGAATTCTCCGCCATCGGTGAAACGGGTCGAAGCATTGACCATGACGACCGCGGAATCGACCTCGGCGAGGAATCGCTCCGCTTGGCTGAGGTCATTCGTCAGGATCGACTCGGTGTGGTGGGTCGAGTAGGTGCGGATGTGATCGATCGCGGCATCGAGGTCGTCGACGACGCGAACGGCCAGGTCGAGCGACATGTACTCGGTTTGCCAATCCTCCTCGGTGGCGGCCACGGCGTCAGGGAAGATCGCCAGGGCGCGCTCATCTGCGTGGATCGTTACTCCCGAATCCCGGAGCCGCTGAAGAATCGCCGGCAGCACGCGCGGCGCGGCGGATTCGTTCACGAGCAGGGTCTCCAGAGCGTTGCACACGCTCGGACGTTGGACCTTGGCGTTGTGCACGATGTCAACGGCCTGCGTGAGATCGGCGGACTCGTCGACATAAATGTGCACGACTCCCGCGCCGGTCTCGATCACCGGCACGGTGGATTCGCTCACCACGGTGTTGATGAGGTTCGCACTGCCTCGCGGCACGAGCACATCGACGAGACCGCGCGCTCGCATGAGCTCCGTGGCGCCTTCGCGACCGAACTCGTCGATCGTCTGCACGCACTCGATCGGCAGACCCGCTTCGATGAGGGCGGACTGGATGACCTCCACGAGAACTCGATTGGTGTTCTCGGCCGCCGACCCTCCTCGCAGGACCACGGCATTGCCGCTCTTGAGGGCGAGTGCGGCGATGTCGATCGTGACGTTGGGGCGCGCCTCGTAGATGGCGCCGATTACGCCGAAGGGCACGCGCACCTGGCTGAGCTTCAGCCCGTTTGCCAGCGTGGATCCGCGGACCACATCACCGACGGGATCGGGCAGGGCCACGATCTCGAGAACGGCCGCCGCTAGCGCGCCCAAGCGCTTCTCGTCGAGACGCAGCCTGTCCTGAAGCCCGTCGGTCATGCCCGATCGCTTACCGTTGTCGATGTCGATCTGGTTCGCGGGCAGAATGCGGCTCTCGCTGCGCATGACGGCGTCCGCGATGGCATGCAAAGCCGCGTTCTTTTGGGCAGACGTCGCGGTCGCAAGCTGGCGAGATGCGGTACGCGCGGCAACGAGCTTGTCCGTGAGGGTGGCAGCAGGAGCGGTGACGAGAGTGTCGGTCATGGGAACGAGTTTATCGTCGCCGCGCACTAGGACTGAGTGGGTGCCGCCTCGAACCAGGTGCCCAGCTCTGCACCGGACAGCGCTTCTGCGACACTCACCGTAGCCGCAAGCAGCACCGGGATGCCCGAGGCAGCAGCGAGCTTGGCGGCCGCGACCTTGGTGCCCGCTCCCCCTGTACCCACGCCGGCCGCACCGATATCGCCGAAGGTCACCGAGTCGAGGTGATCTTCGAAGTCCACGAAGTCAATCTTGATGGCGCCAGGCTCACCGGGCGGGCGGGTGTAAAGAGCGTCGATGTCGCTGAGAAGCACAAGAACGTCGGCGTTGACGAGAACAGAAACAAGAGCTGCGAGACGGTCGTTGTCGCCGAAACGGATCTCCTGCGTCGCGACCGTATCGTTCTCGTTGACGATGGGCAGGATGCGCAGGCCCAGGAGGCGCTCCATGGCGCGCTGAGCGTTAGAGCGGTGGGTCGGGTTCTCCATATCGCCCGCCGTGAGCAGGATCTGACCGGCAACGATCTTGTAGCGGTCGAGGCTCTCCTGGTAACGGAAGATGAGTACGTTCTGACCGACGGCGGCCGCGGCCTGCTGAGTCGCGAGGTCGGTCGGGCGCGAGTCCAGCTGAAGGTACGGGATGCCCGTCGCGATGGCACCAGACGACACGAGGATGACCTCGGAGCCACGTCCGTGAGCTTCGGCCAAGGCATCCACGAGCGCGCCGATTTGCCCGACGTTTGAGCCACTCACCGAGGAGGAGCCGACCTTCACCACGACGCGCCGAGCACCGGGGATGTCGGCGCGCGAACGAACCGCGTTAGTCACTCGAGTCAGACCGATTCTCGATGGACGACAGGTCTTCGTCGCGCTTGACGGCGAAGCCCTCGTCGTCGACCCAGATTCCGGCGGCGCGCTCGGCCTGAAGCTCCGCGCGGGCGGCAGCCTTCGCATCCATGCGCTCGAGGTAGGTCTGGCGGCGCTTGCGGTTCGTGTCGCGCTGGTTGTCGTCGAGACGCGAGTCGGTGCCTCGGGGGCTCGTGATGAGCTCGGCCGCCGACGACATCGTGGGCTCCCAATCGAACACGACGCCACCACCGGCGCCGATCATGACCGTCGAGCCGGGAACGGCACCGGCCTTGAACAAGTCGTCTTCAACACCGAGCTTGGCGAGGCGGTCCGCGAGGAATCCGACGGCCTCATCGTTGGTGAAGTCAGTCTGGGCAACCCAGCGCTCGGGCTTGGTGCCGATGACGCGGTAGGTGTTTCCGAAGGTTCCGCCTTCGACAACGATGTGGAATTCCTTCTCGTTGACGGCGCGGGGACGGATGACGATGCGTGATTTGACGGGCTCGGCGGCCTTCGTCTCGCGATCCTTCTTGACGAGGTCCGCGAGAGCAAACGAGAGCTCGCGAAGACCGGCGCGCGACACCGCGGAGACTTCGAAGACGCGGTAGCCGCGCTCCTCAAGCTCAGCGGTCACGAAGTCTGCGAGTTCGCGACCCTCGGGAACGTCGACCTTGTTGAGCGCAATGAGCTGCTCGCGCTCGAGCAGCGGCAGCTGGCCTTCGGGAACGGGGTATGCGGCAAGCTCGCCGAGGATGATGTCGAGGTCGCTGATCGGGTCGCGGCCCGGCTCAAGCGTGGCGCAGTCGAGAACGTGAAGCAACGCGGTGCAGCGCTCGACGTGACGCAGGAACTCGAGCCCGAGGCCCTTGCCCTCGCTCGCGCCCTCGATGAGACCGGGAACGTCAGCGATCGTGTAGCGAACCTCGCCCGACTCGACCACGCCGAGGTTCGGGTGAAGGGTGGTGAACGGGTAGTCGGCAATCTTGGGCTTCGCGGCGCTCATGGCGGCGACGAGGCTCGACTTGCCCGCGGACGGGTAGCCAACGAGCGCGACGTCGGCAACGGTCTTGAGCTCGAGGAAGACATCACCCTCGAATCCGGGAGTTCCGAGAAGAGCAAAACCGGGCGCCTTGCGCTTGGTGGTCGCGAGGGCCGCGTTGCCGAGGCCTCCCTGTCCACCAGGAGCGACCACGATACGCATGCCAGGAGCATCCATATCGAGAAGCTCGTTACCCTCGGCGTCCTTGACCACGGTCCCGACGGGGACGTTGAGCACGAGTTCCTCGCCCGACGTTCCCGACTTGTGGTCGCCCTGGCCGGGCTGGCCGTGTCCGGACTTACGGTGGGGCGCGCGGTGGAAGCCCAGAAGCGTCGTGGTTTGGGCGTCGCTCACGAGGACGATGTCGCCACCGTCACCACCGTTGCCGCCGTCGGGGCCGGCGAGAGGCTTGAACTTCTCGCGCTTGACCGACACGCAGCCGTTGCCGCCGTGACCTGCTCGCAGATGGAGGGTGACCTGATCGACGAATGACGCCATGGCACTCTCCGTTTCTTACTTGCTGGCTACATCTAGCCGGTGTGACGTACTGGTTAAAGCGCAAAAGCGAGCCGAAGCTCGCTCTCGCGGTAACTCAAAGAAATTAGTCGACTGTGACGATGTTGACGACCTTGCGGCCGCCCTTCGCGCCGAATTCGACCGAGCCCGCAGCAAGTGCGAACAGCGTGTCGTCTCCACCGCGTCCGACGTTGACGCCGGGGTGGAAGTGGGTGCCGCGCTGGCGAACGAGGATCTCGCCCGACTTGACGACCTGGCCACCGAAGCGCTTGACGCCGAGGTACTGCGCGTTCGAATCGCGGCCGTTACGAGTGGACGATGCGCCCTTTTTGTGTGCCATTAGTTAGTCAACCCCTACGCGATGCTGGTGATCTTGATACGGGTCAGCTCCTGGCGGTGGCCCTGGCGCTTCTTGTATCCGGTCTTGTTCTTGAACTTCTGGATGACGATCTTCGGTCCGCGCTCGTCGCCGAGCACCTCCGCGACAACCTTGACCTTCGCGAGTGCCTTGGCCTCGTGAGTGATCTTGTCTCCGTCAACGAACAGCACGGGAACGAGCTCGACGTTGCCGTCTTTGTCGCCCGCGATGCGGTCGAGAACGACGATCGAGCCGACCTCAACCTTCTCCTGGCGCCCACCGGCGCGCACAACTGCGTAAACCACTTGGTTTTCCCTACTGAACTATTCATTGGCTCCGGAATGGAACCAACATTGATTGGAAGCTGTTGGTGTTTCATGCGGGCTTAGCCCAGCAGACACCAAGAGTCAACGATACCTGACTACAGGCACCCGGTCAAACGCGCGCTAGACCTCGTCGATAAGACCAGATAGCGGGCGTTTGGGTGGGTGATCCTTGCGCCACAACCACAGTAGTACCCCAGCGAGGATTCCCAGCGGAAGAATCGCGATGAAAAACAGAATGCTGCCGGAAAGTGCGCCCGCAAGCCCGCTTACTGCGGAGCCGCCATCGAACGATGGCCACACCATGGAGTTACCGAACCACGGCCCTCCCCCATTGACCGCCGAGACGAGCGCTCGGATGGCCTGCACGATAAAGAAGAGTGTTACGCCGACGCCCGTCGCGAGCACCGAGCGAGTGACAACGTGCGGCACACGCAGCTCTTCGGCGATGGGAGCAAGCAGCCACAGGCTCAGAAAAAACCCCACCGCGAACGGGAGCGCCGAGAGAAAAGCGTTCGGGATGACGTCGCCGAACCAGTACGGCTGTCCCACGTTCGCCTGCGGAAGATACGCGATCCACGTCACCATCCCCTGCAGGATGTTCTGCAGAAGAATGACGGCTCCGACGCACGCCGCCGAGACGGCGGATACAAAGGCCCCGTGCCGATTAACAATCTGTTTCATCGTGAGCGCCATACATCCACGCTACACGCGGCATAGAATCGGCGGCATGACCGTGTTGATCGACCAGCCCATCTGGCCGGCACACAACACCGTCTGGGCTCACATCGTGAGCGATACCTCGCTCGAGGAGCTTCACTCCTTCGCGGCGGCGGCCGGGATCCCACGCCGGGGATTCGACCTCGATCACTATGACGTTCCCGCATCCCGATGGCACGAGCTCGTAGCCCTCGGTGCAGAGCCCGTGGGGGTTCGCGAATTCGTGCGCAGACTCGAAGCGAGCGGTTTGAGAGTGCCTCAGCGCGATCGATGAGCGACGGCAGCCGTTGAGCCGTCGACGAAGCCGCCCTGCTCAGCACTCGTGACGTGACGATCACGCCATCCCCACCGGGCGATCTGCACGAGCGCCTCCACGATGATGCGAACACTCATCTTGGAGTGACCGTTGACGCGCTCGGTGAAGAGGATGGGCACCTCCGAGACGACCAGGCCCGCCCGCTCCGTCAGGTACAGAGTCTCCACTTGAAAGCAGTACCCGTTCGTGACCGTGCGGCCGACTCCTATGGTGCGCAGAGTCGACGCCCTGAAGGCTCGGTAGCCCGAAGTCATATCGCGCGTCGAGCTATCGAGCGCCCATCGCGCGTACCTACTCGCCCCTCGAGAAAGAAAGATTCGAGTCCACGGCCAGCCTTCGGTGCGGCCTCCATCGGTCCAGCGGCTGCCGAGCACGAGGTCGGACGTCTCCAGCCCCGCGACGAGCGCGGGCAGCGATTCCGCCCGATGGGATCCATCGGCATCCATCTCGATGATCGAGGAGTAGTCGTGGTCGAGCGCATAGTCGAATCCAGCGCGGTACGCGGCGCCCAGCCCCTCCTTCACCTGACGATGAAGAACCGTCACCGCCACATCCTGGCTCGCGTACTCATCGGCAAGAATTCCGGTGCCATCCGGTGATCCGTCGTCAACGATAAGAACATCGGCGTCAGGCAGCCAAGCGCGAATCTCGTCGAGACTGTGGCGAATGTTCGCCTGCTCGTTATAAGTCGGGACGATAACAAGAGTGCCGGTCATCGGGTGCCTTTCGTGTACAAAAGAATGGTGTTCTGATGGGTGTCATACGTTGTTCGGAGCGAGAACCCCGAGCGCCGGAGCACGGCTTGATCGGCATCGGTTCCGTGCTCAGATCGCGCCACAACCCACACGCGCGACATCGTCGCGAGATCCGAGCTCACGGCCCCGAGGTCGTTGACCTCGTCCCAGAGGTAATCGGTCTGGTCGAAGGGGCGACGCAGTTCAAGATCGACCACATCCGTGAATCCCTCGGGGTACAGGTGGAGAGCGAGACGCGGCTTGCGGGAGGGACGAACACTGTCGTCAAAGACGACGCCATCGCCGGGATGACTCATCTCGCCGATGACCTCCGATACTTCAGACCAGTCGTTGCCGTGTTTGGCGGTGGGAGTTCGCTGGGCAATCTGGAAAGGGAGAGCCGCAATCATCACCACGGCCACTGCCACCATCCGCACGCGCGATGAGCGAAGAGCAACGAGCCCCGATGCGATGAGTAGCGCGGCGGCTGGCGCGCTGAAGGACAGGTACCGATTGGTGTACAGGGGTCCAGCAACCGCATTGGCTGCCAAGAGCAGCGCGGTAGGAATCACGAGCCAGGCGATTCCGATAACCACGAGCATGCGTCGGGAGGTATCCCGACCGCCGGAACGACCCGCACGGAATGACACGAACCACCCGATCGCCGAAACCACGATCAGCGCCCAAGCGATAAGTGCGAATGGCATGCCACCGAACCACTGAGTGACCAGGATGTCGTCGGGGCCAGTGACGTGCCGTCGAGCGAGAAACTCGATCTGGCCACGTTGACTCAGGGCTATCCCGATAAACGGCAGACTCACGACGACCGCACAAGCCCCGGCAGTCATCCACCGTCGTGCGCTTTGTCTGTCGATCCGTGCGGCAATGAGGACGACGCCGTGAACGATGAGAATGAGCACCATATAGAGAAAGACATGGATCGCCAGGGTCACCCCAGCGGCGTAGAGCACGATCAGCGGTCGCGAATCGAATCGCCTCCGGATCAGCTCCATCAACAGCACGGTCAGCCACACCGCGAGCGCCGCGGAGAATGCTGTCGAGCGAGCCTCCGTGCCCATATACCCGATACGCGGAAGGATCACGCAAGCTGCCGCGGCGAGGAGGCCTACTCGCGGTTCGCCCAGTCGTGTGCAGAGAACATAGAGTCCCGCGGCAACGGCACCGATCGCGAGTGCGCTCGGAAAACGCACGGAGAACGCGGATGCACCGAACATGTCGATCCAGAGATGCAGGAAGGCGTAATAGACGCCGTGCACGGCGTCAACGTTGCCCAGCATCCTCAGGAGGGAACCCCACGGACGCTCGGCCGACATGACGCTCGCCGCTTCGTCGCCCCACATCGACGGGATCCAGGATCCTGCAGCCGTGATGATCGTCGCCACGGCTGCGATGCCTAGGGGCACTCGCCATCCGCGTGTGGAGACCGGGACCGATGTTGGCTTCGGCCTCGGAGCAGTGATTACGGTCATGATTGGTTGAGAGTAGGAGCCGAACCTAAGCCCCAGATAAATGGCCGATGGATGACTTATCGCAGGCTTACTTTGCGCTGCTAACTTCACGCGCATGAGCGATCGCGCGTATCAGCACTGGGTCCTCGTGCTGTTTGCGGTCGCCGCCATCCTCTATTGCGGGCTCCCCCTCGAGGCCGTCGTGGGATTTCCGCTCAACCCTGGCGACTCCTATCAATCCGAGCTCGCCGCGCGCGACCAGCCCTTTGGCCTGGTCTTCCGATTAGGCGACGCCATCGCGGCCTCGCTGGTGCTCCTCGGAACTCTCCTCGTCCTCAAACGCTTCGCCCTGCGAGGGGTGGCGCTGCTCAGCGCTACTGGGCTCGCGGTGTTCGGCATCGGCACTATCGCAGACACGACGTTCTCTATGGAGTGCGCGAGCTCGGCGAGCTCGGCGTGCGCGAGAGCGGATGCCCTCGGCCAGCTGGATCTGCCTCACCACATTCACACGGTGACGAGTGTTGTTGCGCTGACCGGCGTCATCGTGTCAGTCCTTCTGATCGCCGTCCTCATCCTGCGCGCCCCGCCCGGAGCGCGCCCCCGCGGCAGTGTGGTTGCGCTCATCGGCGCTGTGCTTATCGTGTTAGCGAGCGCGGTAATCAGCGCAGGAGCCCTGGGCGACTCATCAACGGGATCACTCGCGGAGGGCTTCGGCTACGTGCAGCGGTTCCAGACTCTAATGATCAGCGCCTACATCGTGAGCGCGCCGTACTTGATCTCCCAGTTCAGTAACCGGCGCGAGACACAGTCGTGACCACGGCAACGGGCGCACGGTCTACGCGGCTCATCGGTCTCGATCTCTTCCGCGCACTTGCCGTGTTCGGGATGCTAGTCGCCCACGTCGGACCGGCGGCGTGGACCGCCGGGCACGGCTTGGGTCAGGAGCACTGGGTGTGGGAGATGTTCCATTCGCGCATGCCGCTCATGTTCGCGTTCGCTGCCGGGTTCTCGATGAATCTCACGCGTCGCGGAGGCGCAGCGGGACCCGCTCGCGCGGCAACCGTCATCCGCGCCGCGCTGCTCATCCTCGTGGGGTTCGCCCTGTCGGCCCTCGGAACACCGGTGGTCGTGATCCTGAGCTACTTCGGTGTGTTCTTCCTTCTGTCTGTTCCCGTGCACACTCTCACCGCTCGGCCGCTATTCGTCATCGCCGCAGTCTGGGCCGTCGCCGGTCCCCCACTCTCGTTCTGGCTGCGAACCGTCGTCGACCTGCCCGGAAACCCGCTCTGGACAGTGCTGGTCGCCGGGGACTACCCCGCCTTAACCTGGATGCCCTTCATCCTGATGGGCATGGCGGTCGGCCGTCTCGACCTCTCGTCCGCCGCCGTGCGCTGGCGCATCGGAACTGCCGGCGCCGTTACCGCTCTCGTCGCCTACGGCGCATCAGCACTCGCGCTTGCGCTCGGAGCGCGGGACGCCCTGATCGACGCGGTGGGTCCGACGGAGTCTCTCACTGCCGCACAACACTATGCGCGGCTTCTTCACCACGAGAGCGGAGTGACCGACACAAGTTCGTGGCTGTGGCTCGTCACGTCTGCCCCTCACTCGGGAAGCTGGGGTGACGTCTGGGGTGGACTCGGGGTGTGTGGAGCGCTTCTGGCCCTTCTGCTTCCCCTCGGCGATTGGGCACAGCGACGCTCAGACAGCGGTTTTTCCGCGAGCGCGAGGGGCCTTGTTTCGCTGAGTGCCGCGCCCGGCGCCATGGTTCTCTCGGTCTACGCTGCACACATTGTCGCGATCTGGGCAATCACGGCGCTGACCGGGTATAGCTTCAGTCCCGCTCAGCCGGTCTGGATTCTGCTGAGCTTCACGCTGGGTGTCACTGTCTTCGCGGGTCTGTGGATGCGGCGGCACGCTCGAGGTCCGCTCGAATCGCTCATGGGCGACGCGACCGCCGCGGTGCTTCGGGTCGCACGAAAGGAAAGGCCAGGGTCTGCCTGATCGTGCCGCCGGTCAGGAACATGACGACCCGATCCACTCCCAAGCCCAGTCCCCCGGTGGGCGGCATCCCGAACTCGAGCGCGGTGAGGAACGCTTCGTCGATTTCCATCGCCTCGGGATCCCCGCCCGCCGCTCTCAAGGACTGCTCGGTGAGCCGACGGCGCTGCTCAATAGGATCAACGAGCTCGGTGTAGGCCGTGCCCAACTCAACACCGTAAGCGACAAGATCCCATCGCTCCGCCAGACCTGCGATTGAGCGATGGGGCCTCGTGAGCGGAGACGTCTCAGCAGGGAAATCGACGTAGAACGTGGGCACGGTTGTTGTCTTCTCCACGAGTTCCTCGTACAGCGCCTCGATGATGTGGCCCGGTGATTCGGAGGAGGCCATCGGTATGGAGTAGGCGCGGGCGATCTCGGACAGCACTTCGCTCCCCTGCTCAATCGCGACGGGAATGCCCACGGCGCGAGAGACCGCGTCGCACACGGATACGACGGGCCACTCCCCACCCAGATCGACCCGGCCGCCATCCGCCGTCACGGCGATGGCCGAGCCGTGGATCGCGATCGCCATGCTCCTGATGAGCTTTTGCGCTAGCTCCCTCATATCGTCGTAGTCGGCAAAGGCGCGATAGGCCTCGACCGCCGTGAACTCGGGATTGTGGGTCGAGTCCGCGCCTTCGTTGCGGAAGTTCCTGCCGATCTCAAACACCTGGGGGAATCCCGAGACGATGAGCCGCTTGAGCGCGAGCTCAGGAGCGATTCGGAGGGTGAGGCTCGTGTCGTACGCGTTGATGTGCGTGCGAAACGGCCGCGCATTTGCCCCGCCGTGGATCGTGTTCAGTATCGGCGTCTCTACCTCGAGATATCCGGCGTCGATGAGGCCGCCGCGCAACGCCTGAGTGGCGTGGGAGCGGGCGGCGATCATGGCCGCAGCGGTGGGGCTGGTCGCGAGATCGATGTGCCGCAAGCGCAGCTTGGTCTCGGGGTCCGTAAGTCCGGTGTGCTTGCCGGGAAGCGGCTGCAGAGACTTAGATGCCAACTCCCACGACTCCACGGTGAGGCTCAGCTCGCCACTGCGGCTACGAGTCACTCTCCCCTGCGCGGCGACGATATCTCCCAGATCCACCCGAAGCAGTCGGTCGTAGTGAGCGGTCTTGTCGGCGCTGGCGATCAATTGCAAACGCTCGTGCCCTTCGGAGACGTCAATGAATGCGAGGCGTCCGTGACGTCGTCGCGCCATGACTCGGCCCGCGACCGCCCTCATCGGCCCGGTCTCGCCGGCAAGCGCCTCGTGCGAGAACTCAGCGCGCACCTCCAGGACGCTGTGCGTGCGGGTCACACTCGCCGGGTAAAGCGCAACACCCTCTCGAGCGAGTTGGGACCCGCGAAGCATCCGAGCCGTCGTTGCGGCCGAGGGGATCCGCACGGATGACGTTTGGGTCGCGAACTCATGCTCGAGATCGGCAGCACGTTGGCCGAATGACGACGGTCGCAGGGAATCCCACGGGTCCAGGCCAGCGATCACAGGCAATCGAGACAGGGACAGGAATCCCTCGGCTCGCGCCGCGGCGAACGCAACCCTTCCCCGTGAGACACCGCGGTCCCAGCACATCAGGCGAGGGCGCCATTCCGGCGAGTATTTCTCGTTAGACACTCGCAAAGAATCGAGCTGCCACCATCGAGAAAGCATGAGGAGAACGTCTCGCTTCGTTCGGAGAAGACGGCTCGCCCCCACGCGAGCGCCGAGAACAAACGTCTCTCGGAACATCGCGAAGTTCAGCGAGATTCTCTCCACGTTCATCGCTGCTCCCTCGCTCAGAACGACGCTGACGAGAAGCTCGGTGACGCCGTTAACGGCATCGGCGCTGCGACGCATTACGTCGAGGGACAGCCCGTTTCTGTTCCACGGGACGAAGATGAGAATCGCCATAATGCGTCCGGTGGAGTCGTGCGCGGTGGCGATTACCGAGCGAGCGTCGGAGGGGTCTCCCACTCGCGAGAGTGTCATCGAGAAACCTCGCTCGGCACTGCCCCCTCGCCAGAGGTCCGTCAGTTCCCGGATTTCCGCCAGCTCCGCAGGTGAGCACTCTTCCTGCCGCCGGATCCGTGTTGTATAGCCGGCCCGCTGAGCGCGCTGCGTCGACGCGCGAGTATCGGGATGATCCAACACGCGCGCCACGCTGCGACGATCGGTGTAAATGATGGCCTCGTCACCGATCACGGTGCTCTGCAGACCGACGCTCTCGTAGAGGCGCGCGCCGCGCTCAGTCGTCGAGAGTGCCGCGGGAATCCACCCGAATGTCCGGGCGCGAGCGAGCCACTCATCCGCGGCCGCTCGCCAGTAGCGCTCGTCCCCGATCGGATCCCCGCTCGCTAGAGCGATTCCGCCAACCAGTCGAAAAGAGATGGCTGCGCGCCGATCGGGCGAGAACACCACGGACTTGTCACGACGAGTGGCGAAATACACGAGCGAATCATCGGTCGTCGTCTCCACGAGCAACCGACGCACGTGAAGCTCGTCTGAGGCGGACAGCCGTCTATGTGATCGCGCGGTACGCAAGAACGTCACGACCGCGATGAGCAGCGCCGCGGCCGAGATCGTGGTCACCAGAACGCCCACGGCGGTTTCGGGACGCCCCACGTCGTCTGTGAGCAGCGACTCGTCGGGATACCAGCCGATCGCCGCGTTCAGCGACCACAGCCATCCGTCGGAGTGCGAGGTCAGCGTTCCGGGAAACCAGAGAGAAAGGATGCCTCCCACGCACACCGCGATGATGATCCCCGAGATCACGATCACCGCTGCTCGGTGGTAGGTGGCGGGGTCTAACCGCGCCGAGAACTCCCGACGTGAGACCAGAAGGAGCACGATAAACACGAGAGCGATGACGCCAGCGATCACGTCGTGGTGCAGTTGAATTCTGTCTTCGAGCGCCACGGGACTGCGGGTCGCGAAGAACTGTGCGAGCTCGCGCACCGCGGTGATCACGTTGGGCAGTTCGAAGAGAATCAGGAAGATGAGCGCGCCGCGTTTGCGGCGTTTCGCGGCGGCACCGACAACGAAGAGCAGGATCGCGTTGAACACGAAAGGTTCTGGCGTGAGTCCGATGATCGAGAGATACGACGCGGCCCAATACACCTCTTCGGGGAGCAAGAGCTGCGGAATGGCGACAACCAGAAGTGACACCGCGACGATCTGGAGAACTCGCCCGACCCACAGAGGAACCGAAGAAAAACGGCTTGATGCGGCTGGCGGATCGTTCCGCATCCGCGTTTCGGCTGGTACCGGAGGGGTGAGAAGGCGCTTCTCTCTCGTATCCATGTGACGGTCCGATCCATTGCTGTGTGGTGGAGACCTCATCGTGACCGCCGAAAGTAAGTGCCAGTTATGAGTTTGTTCGAGTGGATGCCTTTCCCAGCCTCTCGTGTCGGCACGCGACCTATGCTGAGTCCGCCCAGCGCGAGCCAGAGCATCTTCGCCGATTGCTCGCCCCTTTCCCAGGAAGGACGACGGTGGACCCGGACGCCCCCATAGACCTCCCCGCCTCGCTCGTGAGCGGCGTTGGGGGCGACCTGCTCGCCACCTACTGGCCGAGCGTGATCGCGCTTGTGATTGCCGTAGGTCTCGTGGTGCTGCTCGTGCGCCACCATCGACGCGGCCGTGGGGCGTCTCGGCGTCGACGCGTCGCGCGGTCGTTCGGGTGGGGTGTTCCTGCCGCCATCGCTCTCATCGTCGCCGTGGCCCTGGGTGTCAACACGTGGGTCGGCTATATCCCCTCCATCGCGGCCGCTCAGCGTTGGTTGGACACGAGCCCACGTTCGCCCGTAACTGTCTTTCCTGACGCCGCGGTGACGGCGGGCTCGTCGGGCAGCATCCCGGCAACCGGCCCCCGCGTGACGACAGCGGACCGCGGATACTCCTTCCTCACGTCGATTCCGGCGAATGGTCGCGATATGCCCGATGCCGGGGCGTGGGTGTATCTGCCACCCGACTACGACGCGCCCGGCAACACCACGAGATACCCGGTGATTTATGCTCTGCACGGAGCACCGGGGACAGCCGCAGACTGGTTCGCTGGGGGTCGGATCGATCAGACCCTCGACGCGCTCATCGCCAAGGGATACTTCCCGCCAGCGATCGTGGTCTCCCCCGACCTCAATGCCGGCCCCGACAAGGTCGAGACCGAACCGCTCAATCGGCCAGGGGGCCCGCAACTCGAAGACTTCGTAGTCGAGGATGTTGTTGCCTGGGCCGACAGCCAGCTGCGCACTCAAGCGGAGACGGGCAAGCGCGTTATCGCGGGAATGTCTGCCGGAGGGCTCGGAGCTTTGCTGTACGGACTGCACCACCCCGACGTCTTCAGCTCTGTCATCTCCCTGCTGCCCTACACCGAGCCGTACACACCCGAGGTGATCGCTGACCCGGAATCAACGGCGCTCAATACCCCGCTCGCGGTCATCGCGGCGAGGGGTGGAGCAACTGACCAGAAGATCTTTTTGGGTCAGGGTGACGGGGAAAAGCCCACGGAGGCAACCCAAATCAGAGACGCCCTCCGCGCGCAAGGCCAAGTAACGACCCTTCGCGTGCTACCCGGCCTCTCTCACAATTGGACTGCAGCCCGAACGATCATGCCCTATGGCCTCGTCTGGATTGCCCAGCAGTGGGGATGGGAGCCACCTCGGTGACCATGACGAGCCGTATCTCCACTACCAGTGCGGCGCAAGACCCGGCCTGGTAGCGAGGATCCGCCCCGATCCAATGTCGATGAAATGGGTCACTGTCGTCGAATAACTTGGTTGGCGCTCGTAGCCGTCACTCACGGCAGTGGCGAAGTCCGGCACGACCTCTACCGCGACGAGCTGGCCGTTGGGCGAGACGGTGAAGTTCTCGAGGCTCGCTCCGTCGTTCTCGTACACAACCCGCATCTCGGTGCCGTCATCGAGAGCAAGCGCCGTGCGGAACTTGCCGTCCGTGGTCTGGAACGCGATCTTCGCAAGACTCGAGCCGTTGGGCAGGACCTCGATCGCTCCAACGAAGGGATGAGCGTCTCCGAGCGGAGAGGCCACCAACGGCGTCACCTCGCCACCGGGCAGCGACAGTGTGCTCGTGCCCGTCGCATCCTTCACGGTGAGGGATGCGCCATCCCGAGAGACCCTGCCAACCTCCGCGAACTGGCGCAGCGGCAGAATCGATGCCGGCGCGAGGTCGGCGAGAAAGAGACCGCTGTCCGCCGAGTGCACGACCAGCTGGGTGCCGCCAGGCACGAACTGCCAGGTCTTCACATCCAGCGGCTGCCCGGAGAGCCCAATAACTGGAGCGATGGTGACGCCGAGATCGTAGTTGACCGCGAGCAACTCGTCGGCGCCGCCGGACTGCGGCGTGAAGACAAAGCCCATCGCAGCGCCCACGGTAGACGCGTCGAGCTGCGTGACGACGCCGGGCGACGGAAGCATGATCTGCTGAACAACCCCATCCCCGAGGTCAACGAGTTTGAGGTCGCTCAACCCGTCGGGAGTAATCGCAAGCACGGCGAGAGCGGTTCCCACGATTGTGAAGTCCTGGATGCGCTCCCCCGAGTAGACGACATCGCGCTCGTTGCCGCCGACGCTCACCCGCACGACGTTGTCGGTCGTCTCGCCACGTTCGAGCAGGTAGACGTCCGGCATCGGCGTCGTGAATGAGTACTCCATCGACGATCCTTGAGACGAGGTGGCGCCCGTGACTCCATCGACGCGCACGGTGTAACTGGTCGCGTAGTTGAGCATCTGGTCGAACTGAATCGAAACGACGTCGCCCGCGGTGGACACGGAGATCGGAGTGCTCGGAGTCACCGTGACCTGATCGGCAGAGACAGTCGCGAGAGGCTGATTGGCGAACAATCCGAGCTGCTGGCCCGGTTTGCTCACGAGAGACGGCAGATCGACCCGCGTGCTCTCGAGCTTGGGTCCCTGCAGGTAGCCGAGAGCCGCGAAGACACCGCACGCGACCACGAGCACGGCGACAACTATCGCGAAGGTCCTCGTGAATCTGGCCGTGGACCGCGGCCTCAGTTCGTCCTCAGTAAAGATAGGGCTCTGCGGGCTGCTCAACGGCGGTCACCTCGCTCGGGTTCAGCGCGAGCGGCTGTGCGCTCAGGGTGCTCGGGTTCGTCGTGAACTCCCCCGTGACGTGCACCCAGTCATCCACCGCCATGGTGTCGGCCCACCCCGGGTAGTACACGGGAACTCCCGCGGGCTGGGCATCCACAGCGCAGCAGGTGATGAAGAAGCGCGACACGTAGAAGACGTTGTCGGGGTCTGAGGCATCGGGCGTGATGAAGCCCGTGACGTCGGCGGTTTTGCCCGAGTAAAAACTCAGGTCGTTGGTCTGACGAAGCAGGGAGGACCAGTCGACGACGGTGAGAGCGGCGAAGGACTCCGCGGTGCCGCCGGAAACCTCGTCGAGGTTCTGCACCCCGGCAGAGATCGTCGTGCTGTTGATATCGCGCTGGTCGGCCGTGGCACTCGACAGGGTCGCTGGGGGAAGCACGAGCATTCCCACGACCGTGAGGCCCGCGAGCACGAGGCCGACAAGGGAAATGGCCCTCGGTCCCCTGCCCACCGGGGCATCGTCTTCGCCATGATCGGCCGCAGCCCGGCTGAGCGTGCTCGCCGTGACGAAGACGAGGGTAATGACGGCCATGATGACCGTGAACACAACGTAACGGGGGTGGATGTACAGCACGAGTTGACCCGAGAGGGCGAGCCACACGATCGCGGCCGTTGCCGTGCCGATCAGGATTACTCCGCGCCAGCGCTGGATGCTAGGCCACATAGTTCACCACCAGTCCGAGGAGCGCGCTCAGCAGCCCCACGATGATTGTCAGTTGCACGAGCACCTTCGTCGTGAAGGTTGTCCGCAGAATCGCGAGCATTTTGATGTCGATGATTGGTCCGAACACGAGGAACGTGACGATCGATCCGGGCATGAAGGTGCTCGCGAAGGGAAGGATGAAGAACGCGTCGACGCTCGAGCAAACCGCAATGACGAACGCGAGAACCATCATCGCGAGAATCGACCACAGCGGATTGCTGCCGAGTTGCACGAGAACATCACGCGGTACTGCGGTCTGGATGGCGCCGGCGACGAGCGCGCCAATGAAGAGCGCGGGCATGATGACACTTGACTCCCGCACAAAGATTCCGAGGCTCTTGCCCACTCGGGTCTCGTGATCGTGCCCATCCGGGCGACGGCACTCGGCCGCGAACTTCGGCGTGAGCAGATCGAACTGGCGCGGGTGCAAGCTGAAGAGCCAGCCCACGATGTTGGCAATCGCGAGGCCTCCGACGATGCGGGCAACAAGAATGCCGTCATCGAATCCGAAGGCCTGATGTGTCGTGATGATGGTGATGGGATTGATGATCGGAGCCGCGAGCAGCAACGTCATTGACTCCGACACCGTGAAGCCCTTGATGATGAGGCCGCGGGAGAGCGGAACGTTTCCGCACTCGCAGACTGGCAACACGACACCGAACATCGAGATGCACAACCTCCGCAGCACGGGATTGCGCGGTAGATAACGCATCAGGATGCCGTCGGGAAGCCACGCCTGTACGACGATCGACAGCAGGATGCCGAGCACCACAAAGGGAAGCGACTCGATGATGACGCTGAAGCTCAGAGTCAGCAGATCCTGCACCTGATTGGGAAGTGGCGACCCGGACGCCTCGCCCACGAGTCCGCGCATGGCAAGAAGGCCGGCGATGCCAGCGACCCCGACGATGAGCCAGACGAGCCGCTTGCGACTCAACCTCGGCTTCGTCGGCCCGTGGCCGTGATCGTGCTCGTGCGAATGAGACTGGTGGGAACGCTCCTCCGTCTCGGTGCGCGTTCCCATCCAGCTCATCCTACGTTTTGCTGCTTAGTTGTCTCCTGTGGGAGCGCTGACGACCTGTCCAGCGCTACCGGCGCGACGCGAACCGCGACCGCGGCCCTGGCCGGGCTGCTTGGGCTCGGGCAGAGCGCCCAACACGGAATCGAGAATCTGCTCGGCATCCTGTGGCGACACCTTGCGAGGCTGGCGAGCCTTCGTCGACACCGGAATGTCGAGGATGGCGACAGGAGTTTCGGCAGCGGCCTCGACAATTGTCGTGACCTCCGCGTCCTTCTCCGGCTGCGTGGACTTCTCCTGCTGCGTGGATGCTGCGGGAGCTTCCGCTGCGGCCTCAGCAGTGTCAGGTGTGATCACGGGGATCTCGGTCGTGTGAGTGACGGTTACCGAAGCGACTCGAGCAAGCGCATTGCGCACATCCTCGGTGATCGCGTGGGTGCCAGCGCTGCCCATCCCGTTCTTGACGGTGGGTGCTGCAGCGACGGGGTTGCTCGCTCCACCGTTGCCGTTGCTGTTGCCCCGGCGGTTGCGACGACCACCGGTCTGCTCGGGCTGGGCAGACTGAACCTGCGGGCGGTGTTTGGTGACGGGATCGTGGTGAACGACGATGCCGCGACCAGCACACACCTCGCAGTTCTCGCTGAAGGTCTCGAGCAGGCCGAGACCGAGCTTCTTGCGCGTCATCTGCACGAGGCCGAGGCTCGTCACTTCGGCGACCTGGTGCTTCGTACGGTCACGACTCAAGCACTCGACGAGTCGACGCAGCACGAGATCACGGTTGGACTCGAGAACCATGTCGATGAAGTCAACGACGATGATGCCGCCAATGTCGCGCAGTCGTAGCTGGCGAACGATCTCTTCCGCAGCCTCGATGTTGTTCTTGGTGACGGTCTCTTCGAGGTTTCCACCGGAACCCACGAACTTGCCCGTGTTCACGTCGACGACCGTCATGGCCTCGGTGCGGTCAATGACGAGCGAGCCACCGGAGGGCAGCCACACCTTGCGGTCGAGGGCCTTCTCGATCTGCTCCGTCACACGGAAATCGTCGAAGGAATCGACGGGCTTGTCGTAGGTCTGGATGCGATCGAGCAGGTCAGGCGCAACACCGCGCAGGTAGCTCTCGATGGTTTCGCGAGCGTCGTCGCCCTCGATAACGAGGCGGTGGAAGTCTTCATTGAAGACATCCCGAACGATCTTGATGAGCAGGTCGGGCTCCGAGTGCAGCATCGCGGGCGCCTGAACGGTCTCGACCTGACGGCTGATCTGGGCCCACTGGCTCGTGAGGCGGTTGACGTCGAGCGTCAGCTGCTCCTCGGTCGCACCCTCCGCGGCCGTGCGCACGATGACGCCGACGTTCTCGGGCAGAACCTCCTTGAGGATCTTCTTGAGGCGCGAGCGCTCGGTGTCCGGCAGCTTGCGGCTGATTCCCGACATCGACCCGTTGGGAACATAAACGAGGTAGCGGCCGGGAAGGGAGACCTGGCTCGTGAGCCGGGCACCCTTGTGTCCGACTGGGTCCTTGGTGACCTGCACGAGCACGCGGTCGCCGGGCTTGAGGGCGAGTTCGATGCGGCGAGCCTGGTTCTTTCCCTCTGCGGAGTTCTCCGCGGCGGCGTCCCAGTCCACTTCGCCCGAGTACAGCACGGCGTTGCGTCCGCGTCCGATATCGACGAAGGCTGCTTCCATGCTCGGGAGCACGTTCTGCACACGACCGAGGTAGACGTTGCCGATGAGGCTCGCCTCCTGCGCGCGTGCGACGTAGTGCTCGACAAGCACGCCATCTTCGAGCACGGCGATCTGGATGCGACCAAACTTCGAGCGCACAACCATGACGCGGTCGACGCTCTCGCGACGAGCGAGGAACTCGCTCTCGGTGACGACGGGACGGCGACGACCGGCATCCCGACCATCACGACGACGCTGCTTTTTGGCCTCGAGACGCGTTGAGCCCTTGACGCGAGTCGGCTCGTTGCTGACAACGGGCTCTGGGCGCGGCTGGCGCACGCGCACGACGGTGTTGGGTGCTTCGTCGCCCGGGCGAGCTTCTTCGCCGGGACGGCGGCGCGAACGGCGGCGGACGTTGCCACCCTCCTCGGCGGACTCGGTCGGCAGTGCGTTCTGGTCACCCTCGCGCGACTGGCGCGGGAGCGGGGGCAACGGCGGCAGGTCGGGAGCCTGGAACAGCAGCGACGTCGTGACGGGACGCTTCGGCTCAGGCTTTTCTTCGACGAGCGGGGTGGTCTCGACCTCGTCGGCGACCGGTGCCGCCTCGGGTGCTTCTGTCGCTACCGGGGGCTGCTCTACTTCAGCAACAACTTCGGGAACGACAGTCTCGGGAACCGTTTCGATGGGCTCTGCGGGCTGGGCCTTGGCCTCAGCCTTGCGTCCCCCGAAAAGTCGGTTGCGCTTCTTCGGGGTCTCTTCGTGTGATTTCACCATTTCTGGTGTACTCCTAACCCGACGATGACCGCGCCACGCGCCGGGTGCTCTCTCGTGCGCTATCGGTTCGCGTATTTCTCACGTTCCGACCGCTACTAATTCTGCTGGGACTCAGCGGGCTCTGGGCTCGCGCTGTTCGTGTGCTGTCACCACACCATCACTTCTTTGTCACTACTCATCGCAACTGGCTATGCGACTCTCACAGCGTGTGTGCTGCATTACTGGCCCGATTCTGTGTCGCGCGACTGTCGTGCGATTCTGCTCGGTAAAGCTGTATTTGGCACCAGGTCGAGCGCGGCTCGGCTGGTTGCCCCCAATTATCGCATGCATTACCAGGAAGCCGGGAACCGACGCATGCAATAATCCGGATATGACCGAACGACTGAGCCCGCGCCGTCCGATTTCGCTCGCGATTCTGCTCATCGTCACCGGAATTATCGGGTGGTATGCGTCTTTCGCACTCACCATCGACAAGATCGCAGTTCTCACTAATCCGCAAGCCGATCTTGACTGCAACATCAGCGTGATCGTGCAGTGCGGAGTGAATCTGGGTTCGTGGCAGGGCGCGATTCTGGGATTCCCGAACCCCATCATCGGGCTGGGGGCATTCGTTGCACCCATCGCCGTCGGCGTGGCGCTGCTCGCGGGCGCGACCTTCGCGAGGTGGTTCTGGATTGCCTTCAACGTGGGTGTGCTTGGCGCCTTCGCGTTCATCCTCTGGCTGTCGTACCAGAGCATCTTCAACCTCGGCACGCTCTGCCCGTGGTGCATGCTCGTCTGGTCGATGGTCATCCCGATGTTCTGGGGGCTCACGCTCTCAAACGCGAAGGCCGGGGTGTTCGGAAGACGGTTCAGGACACTCGGAGCACGGCTCAGCGGTTGGGTGCCCGCGATCACAGTCGCCGGCTACCTCATCATCGCGATCGTGGCGCAGCTGCGCCTCGATGTGCTCTCGACGATCATCCTCTAGGCGCGTCTCGACAAGCTCGACTGGTCTCGACAAGCTCGACCCGCTTAACTGCACCTGTCTCGACAAGCTCGACCCGCTTAACTGCACCTGTCTCGACAAGCTCGACCCGCTTAACTGCACCGGTCTCGACAAGCTCGACCCGCTTAACGACGAAGGCGCCGATCGACACGAAGTCGACCGGCGCCCACAGACGTGACTGTTAGAACCAGAGGGCGAGCTCGCGCGCGGCGGACTCGGGCGAGTCGCTGCCGTGAACCAGGTTCTGCTGCACCTTGAGGCCCCAGTCGCGACCGAGGTCACCGCGGATCGTGCCGGGAGCAGCGGTCGTGGGGTCAGTCGTGCCCGCGAGGGACCGGAATCCCTCGATGACCCGATTGCCCGCGACGCGTACGGCGACAACGGGTCCGGACTGCATGAACTCCACGAGGGGCTCGTAGAACGGCTTGCCCTGGTGCTCCTCGTAGTGCGCGGCGAGCAGGTCGAGGTCCGCCTGAACCATGCGGATGTCGACGAGCTGGTAGCCCTTCGCCTCGATGCGGCTGAGGATCTCACCGGTCAGATTGCGAGCAACGCCGTCAGGCTTGATCAATACGAGAGTTTCTTCCACGCTCATGGCGTCTCCTTGGTGTTGTTGGCTGAAATGAATGCTGTTTTCGCGCGGTCGAGCTGGCGTCCCTTGACGAAACAGAACACCCAGATGCCCACGAAGAGAGCGGCGACAAAAAACATGGCGGGCAACAGGAATCCCGTTGCGATGAGCGCGGCCTGGAGCGCCCAGCCGAGCCACACGCCCCACTGGTGACGCAGCAACCCCGAGACGAGCACGAGGGCGACGATGAACCCGATCCCTCCACCGAATGCGACACCGGGCGAGACGGCCTTAAGGCCGAACGCGGTGAGCATGACAAAAAACATCACGACCGCTTCAAGCCCGAGAGCCGCGCTCAACAGGGACTGGGTAGCCGTGCGCTCGCGACGCTGACGCGCGGGTCTCCCCGCTTTCGCTGCGGCGTCTGTCACTGCTTCCACCCGTCCCGCTGGGCAAGGTCGATCGCTTCTCCCACGAGAGTGATCGATCCCGTCACGATGACGCCGCGTCGTGGTGCCTCGGCGGCCCAGATCCGTGCATCCTGCACCGCGTGCTCGAACGATTCGTAGGGAGTGGTGCTGTCGTCCGCGGTGAGTTCGCTCACCAGGTCAGCGAGTTCGGAGTAGTCGACCGCTCGCTCGGACTGAGACTGCGTCACGTGGAAGCGCGTGGCGACCGGCGCGAGAGCCGCAACGATTCCCTGCGCGTCTTTGTCTTGAAGAACTCCCAGTACGACCACGATCTCGTCGAAGGTGAAGTAGCTCGTGAGAGCGGATGCGAGCGCCGCCGCACCGTGAGGGTTGTGTGCGGCATCCACGATCACCGTCGGCTCCGTGCCAATGATCTGCAGGCGGCCGGGAGAGGTGGCGGTAGCGAGGCCTTCGGCGAGTACATCGCCGACGAGCAGTTGAGTGCCCCCGCCGAGGAATGACTCGACCGCGGCGATCGCGAGGGCTGCGTTGTGTCCCTGGTGGTCGCCGAAGAGCGGAAGGAACAGGTCGGAATAGGTGCCGGCAAGCCCGCGCACCGAAATAACCTGACCACCGACGGCGATCGTCGAACTCTCGAGGGCGAAGCCCGTGCCCTCGACGGCGAGTGTCGACTCAGTCAGCTCGGCTGCGCGCTCGAGCTCGGCGAGAGCCTCGGGCTTCTGCTGGGCACTCACGACCGACGCGGCGGGCTTGATGATGCCCGACTTCGTGCGCGCGATATCGGCGATCGTGCTGCCGAGGCGCTGGGTGTGGTCGAGATCGATGGGCGTGATTATGGCGACCTGGCCATCGGCCACGTTGGTGGAATCCCACTCGCCGCCCATGCCCACCTCGATGATGGCAACGTCGATGGGCGCGTCAGCAAACGCCGCGAAGGCGAGCACAGTGAAGGCCTCAAAGAACGTGAGGGGCTCGTCGCCATTGGCGATGAGTTCGGCGTCAACCATGAGAACGAACGGCCGGATGTCTGCCCAGTTCGCGGCGAACGCCCGGTTGGAAATGGGAACACCATCGATCATGATGCGTTCGTTCACACGCACGAGGTGGGGGCTCGTCATGAGCCCCGTGCGCAGACCGTATGCCCGAAGAATCGACTCGGTCATGCGACTCGTGGAGGTCTTGCCGTTGGTTCCCGTGACGTGAAGCACGGGGTACGACCGCTGGGGATCGCCGAGAAGCTCGGCTACTCGGCGGGTCGGCTCGAGACGCGGCTGAGGCGCGGCCTCGCCGACGCGAGCGAGGAGTTCGGCGTAGACATTGTCCGCGTCTTCCTGGTACTCGGCATCCTCAAGCTCCCAGTCGGAATCCTCGTCGAGGTTGGTGCCCTCGAAGGCGTCTTCCGCCTCGGCAAATGGACTCAGATCGGCAAGCGGATTGCGATCGTCATCCCCTAAATCAGCTTCGTCATCAAACAGTTCGTCATCACGATCAGACATTCACAGCACCCGACTTCCACACGTCAATAACAAGTACACCAGCATTTGCATACTGACCGACAGGGAGAACCGCCCGATGCGCGGTGACCATCGAATCGAGAGCGGCCGTGACCTCGGGTTCGACGGAGCGCTCGAAATTGATCTCGAGCGCGAGAGTCTCTTGCGAGATCATCTCCTCGAACGTCTCGAGCGCATCGAGATCCTCTTGCGAGGCACCCGTGATCGCAAGAGTGATGCGGTCGCTGACATCCAGTCCCGCCGCCTTGCGCGTGTCCTGGATGGCGCGAACGATGTCGCGCGCAAGACCCTCGGCCGCAAGCTCAGGTGTGAGCTGCGTGTCGAGGATCACGAAACCGCCGCTGGGCAGGAACGCGATTGCGCTGTCTTCGGAGGATGCCGTGAGCTCGAGCTCGTACTCCCCCGCCTCGAGCGCGATTCCTCCCACGACCACAGAGTCGCCCTCGGCGCTCCAGTCGCCCGCCTTCGCGGCCTGGATGACCTGTTGCACTTGCTTGCCGAGACGCGGACCCAGTGCTCGCGCGTTTACCGTGAGCTTCTTGGTGATGCCGAAGCTCTCGAGTCCGCCCTCGTCGAGGGTGTCGAACGCGACGTTCTTCACGTTGAGTTCGTCGCGCAGGATGTCGGCAAAAGACTCGATCGTGGCGCCAGAATCGGTCACTACGGTGAGGTTCGAGAGAGGAAGTCGCACGCGGAGGGACTGCGCCTTGCGCAGCGCGAGACCGCTCGAGGCAACTTCTCGCACCCGGTCCATTGCCGCGACGAGTTCATCGTCGGCCGGAAACAGCGCGGCATCCGGCCACTCGGTGAGGTGAACGCTGCGCTCGCCCGTGAGTCCGCGCCAGATCTCCTCGGAGACGAGAGGGAGCAGAGGGGCGGCTACCCGGGTGACCGTTTCGAGCACCGTGTATAGGGTGTCGAAGGCAGCGGTGTCTGTACCCTCCCAGAAGCGATCGCGGCTGCGACGCACGTACCAGTTGGTGATCACATCGGCGAAGTCGCGCAGCTTTGCCGCGGCGACGGGGCTGTCGAGCGCGTCGAGCTCATCGGTGACATCGAGGATGAGCTGCCGCGTCTTCGCGAGGAGGTAGCGGTCGAGAACATTCTCGGAATCGGTGCGCCACGTCGCCGTGTAGTCGGAAGCATTGGTGTACAGCGCGAAGAAGTAATACGTGCTCCACAGGGGCAGCATTAGTTCGCGCACACCCGAGCGGATGCCCTCTTCCGTGACCACGAGGTTGCCACCGCGGATAACCGAGCTCGACATGAGGAACCACCGCATCGCGTCAGCACCGTCGCGGTCGAAGACCTCGGAGACATCGGGATAGTTGCGAAGGCTCTTGGACATCTTCTGTCCGTCGCTGCCGAGCACGATGCCGTGGCTGATGACGTTCTTGAACGCGGGGCGGTCGAAGAGCGCCGTCGACAGCACGTGCATCACGTAGAACCAGCCACGGGTCTGCCCGATGTACTCGACGATGAAGTCGGCGGGGCTGTGGTCGTCGAACCACTCCTGGTTCTCGAACGGGTAGTGCACCTGGGCGAACGGCATCGAACCGGAATCGAACCAGACATCCAGAACGTCCTCGATGCGGCGCATCGTCGACTGACCGGTGGGGTCGTCGGGGTTCGGGCGTGTGAGGTCGTCGATGAAGGGGCGGTGCAGGTCGGGCTCGCCCTTCTCGTTGCGCGGGAGCCTGCCGAAGTCGGCCTCGATCTCCGCAAATGAGCCGTAGGCATCCACTCGCGGATATTCGGGGTTATCGCTCTTCCACACCGGGATGGGGCTGCCCCAGTAGCGGTTGCGGCTGATCGACCAGTCGCGAGCGTTGCCGACCCACTTGCCGAACTGGCCGTCTTTGACGTTGTCTGGCACCCAATTGATGTCTTGGTTGAGCTCGCCCATGCGGTCGCGGAACTCGGGCACACGCACGAACCAGCTCGACACGGCCTTGTAGATAAGCGGATTGCGGCAGCGCCAGCAGTGCGGGTAGCTGTGCTCGTAGCTCGCAACGCGCAGCAGACGGCCGTCGGCGCGCAGCTTCTGCGTGAGCGGCTTGTTGGCGTCAAAGACCTGAAGACCAGCGACGTCGGTGACAGCAGGCAGGAAGCGCCCGGCGTCGTCGACCGAGAGGATGACCGGGATTCCCGCGGCCGCGGTGACCACCTGGTCGTCCTCACCGTAGGCGGGGGCCTGGTGCACGATTCCCGTGCCCTCGCCCGTGGCGACATAGTCGGCGACGAGGATCTGCCAGGCGTTCTGCATGCCCCATTCCTCGACGTCCGCGTAGTAGTCCCACAGGCGCGCGTAACGTACGCCCTCGAGCTCGCCTCCGATCACCGTGCGGGTAACGGCATCCTTCGCCGCGTCGCCGGACTCGTAGCCGAGGTCCTTCGCGTAGCCTGCGACCGAGTCGGCGGCGAGCAGGTACTGGGCCGCGCCCTCGGCCGAGCCATCAGCTGCTCCGAGCGGACCGCTCGGCACAACGGAGTACTGGATGTTCGGGCCAACCGCGAGGGCTGCGTTCGTCGGGAGCGTCCACGGGGTCGTCGTCCACGCGAGCGCTTTGACACCCGTAAGACCGAGCGTCTCGGCCTTCGCGCCGTCGAGAGGGAAGGTCACGGTGACGGACTGGTCCTGACGCATCTTGTAGACGTCGTCATCCATGCGCAGTTCGTGGTTAGAGAGCGGCGTCTCGTCGTGCCAGCAGTAGGGCAGCACGCGGAAGCCCTCGTAGGCGAGGCCCTTGTCGTATAGGCGCTTGAACGCCCAGATCACGCTCTCCATGAACGAGGGGTCGAGGGTCTTGTAGTCGTTCTCGAAGTCGACCCAACGCG
>Ga0247807_10000376_pt1 | contig 28024 bp, 29 predicted proteins | sample UWRJL074202C1_FD_179931 | JGI IMG/M metagenome (GOLD analysis project Ga0247807, IMG submission 179931) | Plant litter microbial communities from Arlington Agricultural Research Station in Wisconsin, United States - UWRJ-L074-202C-1 | ecosystem: Environmental > Terrestrial > Plant litter >...
CGGTACGGCGGGTCTCGCTGTTCCCATCGTCATCGCCGTGCTCATCCTGTCGCTCTTCATCATCACCAAGACCCCGCCGAACCGTCTCGGGTCACGCTTGCGCGAGCTCTACGCATACCTGTTCGGCGCTCAGCTGCCCGACGAAGAGGCGCGTGCCGCGGCCAAGAACGCGAAAAACGCGAAGAACGATTCTCTTGAGTTCGGCACCCTGGATGACCTCGCCGTTGACGATGACCCCGCGTCACTTCCGTGGTGGCGGCGAAACAAGTCCTCTCGCGGCGACGAGCCGGCGTTTGACAGCCCCGTGATTTCGCGCGACGCGGTTGAGGCGCCGACCGACATCATCGAGAAGACCGAGGTCGTCCCGAAGAGCATCAACATCAACGACACGACCGAGCGCGAGGAGTTCGGCATCGACCTGCTCGAGGATCTCGCCAAGGCAGAGGATGCCGTCAAGCGTTTCACGGGCGAAGTCGAGGTCGGCGCGACAGGCTTGCGCGAAGACGGCCCCGGTTTGCTGCCCGGCTTCACGAGCTCGGCAAGCGAAAAGGGCACCGCAGGAGAGTTCGAAGTGCCCGCGGCCGCCAAACCGCGCCAGCCCGCTGCGGCCTACCGCCTGCCCGTGCCCACCATGCTGTCCGCGGGGACACCTCCCAAGGCCCGCAGCGCTGCCAACGATGAGGTAGTCGCCTCCATCACCGAAGTGCTCAAGCAGTTCGGTGTCGACGCGGCCGTGACGGGCTTTAGCCGCGGTCCCTCGGTCACGCGGTATGAGCTCGAACTCGGCCCCGGCGTCAAGGTCGAGCGCGTGACGGCTCTCGCGAAGAACATCAGCTACGCCGTCGCGAGCAACGAAGTCAACATCCTCTCGCCCATCCCCGGCAAGAGTGCAATCGGCGTAGAGATCCCCAATAAGGATCGCGAGATCGTGTCGCTCGGAGACGTGCTCCGTTCGAAGGCGAGCACGTCGAGTGCTCACCCTATGACGATCGGGCTCGGCAAGGATGTCGAGGGTGGCTTCGTTGTCGCGAACCTCGCCAAGATGCCCCACCTTCTCGTGGCGGGTTCGACGGGTTCGGGTAAGTCGAGCTTCGTGAACTCGATGATCACTTCGGTGCTCATGCGGGCCAAGCCTGCCGAAGTGCGCATGGTTCTCATCGACCCCAAGCGCGTCGAGCTCTCGATCTACGCGGGAGTTCCCCACCTCATCACGCCCATCATCACCAACCCGAAGAAGGCAGCAGAAGCACTCGCGTGGGTCGTGAAAGAGATGGACATGCGCTACGACGATCTGGCATCGTTCGGGTTCCGCCACATCGATGACTTCAACCGTGCTGTGGTCGCCGGGGAGATTGTTCTGCCAGTAGGCAGCGAGCGAAAGCTCACTCCTTATCCGTACCTTCTTGTCGTCGTCGACGAGCTCGCCGACCTCATGATGGTCGCCCCCCGTGACGTCGAAGACTCGATCGTGCGTATCACCCAGCTCGCGCGCGCATCCGGAATCCACCTCGTGCTCGCTACCCAGCGTCCGTCGGTGGATGTCGTCACGGGACTCATCAAGGCCAACGTGCCTTCCCGTCTCGCTTTCGCGGTGTCGAGCATGACGGACAGCCGCGTCATCCTGGACCAGCCCGGTGCAGACAAGCTCATCGGTCAGGGCGACGCCCTGTTCCTGCCCATGGGATCGTCGAAAGCAATTCGCGTGCAGGGTGCCTGGGTCAACGAGAGCGAGGTTGCCGCGATCGTGCAACACGTGATCGCGCAGGCTCGACCCGAGTACCGCGAGGATGTCGCCGCGGTAGCAGAGAAGAAGCAGATCGACGCCGACATCGGTGACGACCTCGACCTTCTGCTCGCCGCCGCCGAGCTCATCGTCAACAGCCAGTTCGGTTCGACCTCGATGTTGCAGCGCAAGCTGCGGGTCGGCTTCGCGAAGGCGGGGCGACTCATGGACCTGCTCGAGTCGCGCGAAATCGTTGGGCCCTCCGAAGGCTCGAAGGCGCGCGATGTTCTCGTGCAGCCCGAGCAGCTCGCGGGTGTGCTCGCGAAGCTCCGCGGTGGGGGAGATCCGACGCCGGCTTCTGCTGCACCCGCTGCTGCTGCGGCTTCCGCGGGGCCGCTCGACGCGGTGGAGGAATCCTTCAGCGGATACGATGTGGTTGACGGTGACTCAGACGAGGATGCCTGGAATCTAACTGATCGAGAGTAGACGCGTGTCTTCCCCACAACAGGCCGGTTTCTTCAGCGGACGAGTTCTCAGTCGAGGGGACACCCCGGCTAGCAACGCCAATATCGCGAACATCATCACGGTTGCTCGCATTCTGCTTGCGCCGCTGTTCGTCTGGCTCTTGCTCGCCGATGCGGGCGAGGATGGCGCACTGCGATGGATTGCCGCGGTGCTTTTCATCCTGGCGATCGCGACCGACGGCGTCGACGGCCACCTAGCGCGCAGCCGCAATCTCGTGACCAACACGGGCATCATCCTCGACCCCATTGCGGACAAGGTGCTTATCGGTGGAGCGCTTGTCTCGCTCTCGATCTTGGGCGAGCTGTGGTGGTGGGTAACCATCATCATTCTTGTGCGCGAGGTGGGCATCACGATCTTCCGGTTCGCCGTTCTCTCGAAGAAAGTCATCCCGGCGTCCCGCGGCGGAAAGCTCAAGACGGTTGTGCAATCTGTTGCGCTCTCGCTCTTCCTTCTTCCCCTGTGGGTCGTTGTCGGCGACTGGATCCACTACGTGAACTACGGCTTCATGGGTCTGGCGTTCGTTCTCACCGTGGTTACCGGGCTCGACTATCTCTGGCAGGCGTGGCGCGGCAACCGCAAGGCGACCGCGGCGTGAGCGAAGCATCCGCCGCCGCCCAGATCATTGAGGTTCTCACTGCCCGTCATTACACGATCGCGGTTGCCGAATCTCTTACCGGAGGACTGCTCGCCGCCGAGTTGATCGCGGTACCGGGAGCATCGACCGTCGTCAACGGGGGCGTGATCGCCTACAACACCGAACTCAAGCACACCGTGCTCGGAGTGGATGCGCAGGTGTTGGCGGCCCATGGCGCTGTGCATCCCGATGTCGCCGTGCAGATGGCCGTCGGAGTGCGGGATGCCCTCGCCGTTGCGGGGGAGTCTGCGTACATCGGCATCTCGACTACGGGTGTTGCTGGTCCGGACACTCAGGACGGCCATGCCGTCGGCACCGTCTTCCTCGGTTTTGCGATTGGGTCGGACGTGCGCTTTCGGGAGCTGTCGCTCACGGGGTCACGAGAAGACATCCGAAAAGCCGCCGTCTCCGAATCACTCAAAGAACTAGCCCAGCTATTAAGTTGAGTCAGGTTGGCTCAACTGGGAATACCGCTCGTTTCGATCTCGTTACAACAGGCAAGTTCACAAGCACCGCACAGATTTGAGTGGTTAGAGTTCTCGTAATCGTTAGCCGTAGTCTTATAGCTAGCAACGAAATCTGGCTGCACAATGAGGCAAGAAGAGGAGGGTCCAATGGTTCTGGTACGTCAAGAAATCGGTGACGTTCTCCGTGACTTCCGTCTACAGCAGGGCCGCACCCTTCGTCAGGTCGCGAGCCAGGCGAGCGTCGCTCTCGGATACTTGAGCGAGGTGGAGCGGGGCCAGAAAGAGGCCAGCTCCGAGATCCTCGCATCGGTAGCGGAGGCGCTCAATATCCCCATCTCCGTAGTGATGCGTGAGGTCGGTGATCGCCTAGCGGTCATCGAGGGACTCAACCGAATCCCGGATACTCTGCCAGACGATTTCGTCGCGAGCGTAGACGTCGATCTCGTTTCGCGCTAACCGCGAGACAGCAAACGCCCCGGCACCCGCCGGGGCGTTTGTCATTTTCTCCTAGGCTGGGCATATGCGTCTGAGTGAGTTTCGAACGGCCGTCGCCGATGAATTCGGCGAGGGCTATGGGCGTGTCCTGACGAGCGATCTCGTGCTGGGCTCCCTCGGAGGACACACGGCGGAGCAAGCGCTCGGCCGTGGACACAATATTCGGGAGGTGTGGCTCGCGCTCTGCGAAGCCACCGATGTTCCTGCCGAACGCCGATACGGCGTGGGCCAGCGGGAGCCCAAAAAGTCCTGACGACACACCGTCAAGCGGTATCGAACATCCGTTCGGACTTATGTAGTCTTCTCCATAGCGTCTTCTCGAAGACGAGTTGTCCACACTATGGCACGTCTACCGATGCAATGTCGGTGGTCGCACGTAGCGTAGCCAGCAACACCAGCCTTTGTCGGGAGGCTGGGGGCCTTGCACCATCGGCCCTCGGTTTAACGACAGCCTATGGGCAGCAACCAGTGCCAGATCCAGGTCGGATCGAGACACAAGAACAACGGAGAAGAAGCAATGCCAACAGTTGCAGACCGCGAAAAGTCCCTCGAGACCGCGCTCGCTCAGATCGACCGCCAGTTCGGCAAGGGCTCAGTCATGCGCCTCGGCAGCGACGAGCGCGCTCCTGTCGAAGTCATTCCGACTGGATCCATCGCACTGGATGTCGCGCTCGGCATAGGCGGGCTCCCGCGAGGCCGCATTGTCGAGATCTACGGCCCTGAGTCCTCGGGTAAGACGACCCTCACGCTTCACGCGATTGCTAACGCCCAGCGCAATGGGGGCATTGCCGCCTTCATCGATGCGGAGCACGCGCTCGATCCCGAGTACGCGGCCAAGCTGGGTGTCGACATTGACGCCCTTCTCGTCTCGCAGCCCGACACGGGTGAGCAAGCCCTCGAGATTGCCGACATGCTCGTGCGCTCGGGATCTATCGACCTCATCGTCATCGACTCCGTTGCGGCCCTCGTGCCTCGCGCTGAGATCGAGGGAGAGATGGGTGACTCGCACGTCGGTCTCCAGGCTCGACTCATGTCGCAGGCGCTGCGCAAGCTCACGGGTGGCATTAGCAGCACCAACACCACGATGATCTTCATCAACCAGCTTCGCGAGAAGATCGGTGTGATGTTCGGTAGCCCCGAGACCACCGCCGGTGGTAAGGCTCTCAAGTTCTACGCTTCTGTGCGTCTCGACATCCGTCGAATCGAGACTCTCAAGGACGGCACGGATGCGGTGGGAAACCGTACACGCGTCAAGGTCGTCAAGAACAAGATGGCACCGCCCTTCAAGCAGGCCGAGTTCGACATCCTCTATGGGATCGGTATTTCCCGCGAGGGCAGCCTTCTCGACTTCGGAGTCGAGCACGAGCTCGTGCGCAAGTCGGGAGCGTGGTACACCTACGAAGGCGATCAGCTGGGTCAGGGCAAGGAGAACTCGCGGAAGTTCCTGCTCGAGCACCCCGAGATCGCTCTTGAGATCGAGCAGAAAATCATGCGCAAGCTTGGAATCGGTGCCGAAGCCAAGGCGGCTAACGCGAAGGAAGCCAAGGAAGCGGCGAGTGCTGCAGCAGCTCAGGCCGCTGCAGACGCCAAGGCGGCCAAGGCGGCGGCGAAGTCCGGTCCCGTGCTCGCGGTAGAACCGAAGTTCAAGGCAGCGGTAGGAGAGTAGTCGTGTCTTCCTCCGACGGCTCGAAACTGGCTCCCGTTACGTACCTGTTCCCGCGTGGCGGGGATGGCACGCGAACCACCGAGCCGTCGGAGGAAATCGAGCCGTCGGAGGAAACCGCACTGGCTGACGAGACGGTGCCGTCAGAGGGGTGGTTCTCTGAGCGAGACGTCACGCCTCCCGAGCAGGCCGTGCCCGCGGAGCGGGAGAGCTCCGTGAGATTTGTGGATCTCGACGAGGGTGAAGAGTCCTCATCGGGCCGTGGTCGCGGTAGTGCCTACAGTTCGCAGGACAGCGCGGACGCACGGGCGGAGAAGCGTGCCGAGCGAGTGTCTCAACGAGAGTCCCGTTCGGACGGCGAGTTCGAACCGATCAACAACGTCAGCTTGCACGCTCTCGGGCGCCGAGGAATTTCCACTGCGGAGATGAGTGAGTTCCTGCTCCGTCGGGGATTCGATTCTGAGGCAGTGGATGCCGAGTGTGAGCGTCTTCTCGGCGTGGGTCTTCTCGACGACGCGCTTCTTGCTGAAGCTCTCGTGCGCACGTTCCGGGAGCGCAAAGGCCTGGGCCGCGGTGCCGTTGCCGCCGAACTCAAGCGACGCAAGATCGACTCCCTGGTAATCGAGAACACTCTCAGCGAGATCGACAGCGACGACGACAGCGGGCGCGCCCTGGAACTCGCGATCAAGCGAGCCCCACAGCTTCGTAACCTCGACTACGCCACCGCCCAGCGTCGGCTCAGCGCATTCCTCATGCGCAAGGGATACTCGAGCTCGGCTGTTTCGAGTGCGGTCGCGACCGCGTTGGCCGGTAACCAGTCCCGCAGCGGCGGTCCGGTCTTCAGGTAGCGCTTAAGCTAATCAGCATGACTGAGGCAACACTGGCACTCCCGCGCACCTACGAGGTGCGCACGTACGGCTGCCAGATGAACGTGCACGACTCCGAGCGACTCAGTGGATCGCTCGAGGCTGCGGGCTATGTTAAGGCGATCGACGGTGCACCCGACGTCGTCGTCATCAACACGTGCGCCGTTCGGGAGAACGCCGACAATAAGCTCTACGGCAACCTGGGGATGCTTGCGGAAACCAAGCGGGAGCACGACGGCATGCAGATCGCCGTCGGCGGCTGCCTCGCTCAGAAAGACAAGTCGACCATCCTCGAGAAGGCACCGTGGGTCGACGTTGTCTTCGGCACCCACAACATGGGTGCGCTCCCGACGCTGCTCGAACGTGCGCGTCATAACGGCGAAGCTCAGCTCGAAATCCTCGAATCTCTCGACATCTTTCCCTCGACTCTCCCCACGAGGCGCGAATCGACTCACAGCGCTTGGGTGTCCATCTCGGTGGGCTGCAACAACACCTGCACGTTCTGCATCGTGCCGGCGCTCCGCGGCAAGGAGAAGGACCGTCGTCCCGGCGACATCCTGTCCGAGATTCAGGCGATCGTCGACGACGGCGCCATCGAGGTCACCCTCCTCGGCCAGAACGTCAACTCTTACGGTGTCGAGTTCGGAGACCGGCAGGCCTTCGGCAAGCTCTTGAGGGCAGCGGGCCAGATCGAAGGACTCGAGCGCATCCGGTTCACGAGTCCTCACCCCGCCGCATTCACCGACGACGTCATCGACGCGATGGCGGAGACCCCCACCGTGATGCCTCAACTGCACATGCCCCTCCAGTCGGGTTCGGACCGCATCCTCAAGGCCATGCGACGCTCATACCGCTCCGAGAAGTTCCTGGGCATCCTTGACCGGGTGCGCGCGAAGATTCCGCACGCAGCGATCAGCACCGACATCATCGTCGGATTCCCGGGCGAGACCGAGGAGGACTTCCTCGAGACCATGCGGGTAGTTCGCGAGGCGAGATTCGCTTCGGCGTTCACGTTCCAGTACTCCATCCGTGAAGGCACGCCCGCAGCGACGATGGAAGACCAGATCCCGAAGGCCATCGTTCAGGAGCGCTACGAACGCCTGGCTGCGCTCCAAGACGAGATCTCCTGGGAAGAGAACCAGAAGATGGTCGGCCGCAGCCTCGAGGTTCTTGTGAGCGCGTCCGATGGTCGCAAGCACTCGCAGACGAACCGACTGTCTGGTCGCGCCGAGGACTCGCGACTCGTGCACTTCGATGTGCCGGAGGGAAGCGCAGTTCCGCGCCCCGGTGATGTCGTGAGTGTCGTCGTCAGCCAGGCAGCGCCCTTCCATCTCATCGCTGACTCGGCCGACGGCCACGCGCTGTCGATTCGCCGCACGCGAGCAGGAGATGCCTGGGACCGCGCGGAAGCAGCGTCCTGCGCCGTGCCTGCACCGGCTTCGTCCTCGTCAGAGCCGGGTCGGGTCTCGCTCGGGCTGCCAACGCTGCGCGTTGCGACGCTGCCCATTTACGACACGAGCGACGGTCTGCGCTAACGCGCTCAGGCAATACCGTGCTGATCGTCATCGTCGGTGCCACGGGAACGGGCAAGTCAAACCTGTCTCTCGACGTCGCAGACGCCCTCGTCGCGCGTGGCCGTGCAGCCGAGATCGTCAACGCCGACGCAATGCAGCTGTACCGGGGCATGGACATCGGCACGGCCAAGCTTCCCGAGCACGAATGGCGCGGAATCCCGCATCACCTGTTGGATGTGCTCGAGCCCTCTCAGGAGGCGAGTGTCGCCGACTATCAGCTCGATGCCCGGGCAGCGATCGATGACATCCTCTCCCGAGGGGCCACACCGATTCTCGTAGGTGGGTCGGGACTCTATGTCTCGAGTGTCATCCAAGACTTTCAATTCCCGGGAACAGACCCGGAGATACGGGCCCGCCTCGAGGCTGAACTCGACACCGTGGGGCCCGGGATGCTCTATCGCCGCCTACTCGAGCAAGATCCCGAGGCTGCGGCATCCATTGGCCCGTCGAACGGGCGTCGAATTGTGCGCGCTCTCGAAGTCATCGAGCTGACCGGCAAGCCCTTCGGTGCCGGTCTGCCGGAGAACAGCGCACCGTGGCGAGAACACATCACGCTGGGGCTGCAATTGCAGCGCGAGCAACTCGTCGAACGCCTGGATGCGCGAGTCGAGAACATGTGGCAATCGGGGCTGCTCGACGAGGTAGCAGCGCTCCGTCCTGCCGGGTTTGGGGTGACCGCGAGTCGCGCTATTGGATATGCCCAAGCCATTGCCCAACTTGACGGCGAGATTACCCAGCGGGAGGCGATTGAGCAAACCGCGGCCCTCACTCGGCGCTACGCACGACGTCAGGTCGGCTGGTTCCGTCGCTACCGGAATGCGCACTGGCTCGATGCTGTTGATCCGAACAGTGCCCAGTTCGCGATTGAGCTGGCGGTAGGGGAGAGTTAGACCATGGCGACGCTCAACTTCACCAAGGGACACGGCACAGGCAACGACTTCGTTGTGTTCGCCGATCCCGACGGCACAGTGGACCTCACTCCCGCCCAGGTGGCCGCAATTTGTGACCGTCACTTCGGTGTGGGAGCCGACGGCATTCTTCGCGCCGTGCGTTCCGCGAACATTCCCGAGGGCGCTGCCGTTCTTGCCGAAGATCCCGATGCCGAATGGTTCATGGACTACCGCAACTCCGACGGCACCATCGCCGAGATGTGCGGAAATGGCATCCGGGTGTTCTCACGCTTCCTCGTGGACAAGGGGCTCGCCGAGCTGAATCCGGGGCAGACCCTCCCTGTGGGCACCCGCAACGGCGTGCGTGACGTGCAGCGCAACTCCACCGGTTACCAGGCCGATCTCGGACGCTGGGCGCTCGAGGGTGGTGAGCCCCTCGTGCGGGCTCGTGAGCTTCCCGTTGCGCGCCCCGGTCTCGGAATCAACGTGGGCAACCCCCACGTCGTTGTCGCTCTCGCGAGCACCGAGGAGCTCGAGGACCTCGATCTCACGTACATCCCCGTCATCGAGCCGGAGATGCCCGATGGTGCCAACGTCGAGTTCGTCGTGCCCTCCGAGCCGCTCGTGCGTGACGGTGTCGGACACATCCGTATGCGGGTGCACGAGCGCGGCAGCGGAGAGACTCTCTCGTGCGGAACGGGCGCTGTCGCAGCAGCCCTCGCGATCCGGCACTACGCGGGTGCTGGCGCGCCGAATCAGTGGCGAGTGGATGTTGCTGGCGGCACCGTGGGCGTGCGTATGTTCCCGACGGAGGACGGCGAGCACGTCTCACTCAGCGGACCAGCCGAGCTCGTCTTCGACGGAACTCTAGAGCTCGGCTAACGTTCCCTGAGTTGGAATGCTCCCTGAGCTTGTCGAAGGGGCGTTTCGACAGGCTCAACGAGCGAGGGGGCTAGTGCGCCCGTCGCCGCACCCGCAGCACCCGGTAACCCTTATTGGTGGCAGCGCGCGTGATGGCGAAGTCGTCGGGAAGCGTGGCGTCCATCCAGCGGTGAAGCGAGTCCGAGCCGAGGTTCCTCTGAACGACGAGCCAGGCATCCGAGCCGACGTCCAGGCGAGGGAGCCAGTGCTCCAGCATCCCGTGCAGCTCGTTCTTGCCCACACGAATCGGCGGGTTCGACCAGATTGACGTAAATGTTATGTCGGCGGGAACGTTTTCGGGGGTGACCGCGTTAATATTAGGTATGGACAATTTCTTCGCGTTTGCGCGCACAAGATCCAGTGCGCGCTCGTTGACGTCCACAGCCCACACCGTCGCATGAGGTGACTCCAGCGCGAGTGTGAGGGCTACAGGACCCCAACCGCAGCCGAGATCAAGAACGTTTCCGCCGGGTGGTGCTGTCGGAACGGTTGCCAGCAAGACTTGCGTCCCCGTATCGATGCGGTCAGGGCTGAACACACCGTTCGCCGTGACGAGCTCGTAATCCCGGCCAAGCAGCCGAGCGTGGATCGTGCGGTACTTCAGCTCGCTCCCCGGCACAGAGGAGAAGTAATGCTCATTGGCCATGCAGAGAACTTACCGAAGACTACAGAACTAGGGTTAACCACAATGACGACAGACAACACTTTTAACGACAATGCCAGCGATGTCGCTGGCGACCGTGACGTCGAGCGCGTGCTCGCCACCGAAGGTTCTCGCGCGGCGGGCTACACGCTCTTTGGCTCGGGCAGCGCGCTCGCGCTGCAGGACAATTCCCACTACGACGACAATCGGGATGGCGACCAGTTCGATCGCGAAGACCGTCAAGCGCTCAGGCGGGTTGCCGGACTCTCGACGGAACTCGAGGATGTCACCGAGGTTGAGTACCGTCAGCTGCGCATTGAGAACGTCGTGCTTATCGGCGTGTTCAGCCAGGGGACGGTGGCCGACGCGGAGAACTCGATCCGCGAGCTCGCCGCTCTCGCCGAGACAGCGGGCGCGGTCGTGCTCGACGGTCTTCTGCAGAGGCGGCCGCATCCTGACCCCTCCACCTACTTTGGTAAGGGAAAGGCCCAAGAGCTGCGAGACGTCGTCGTGGCGACGGGCGCGGACACGGTAATCGCGGACACCGAACTGGCACCGAGCCAGCGGCGCGCCCTTGAGGACATCGTCGGGGTCAAAGTGATCGACCGCACGGCCGTGATCCTCGACATCTTCAGCCAGCACGCGACGAGCCGAGAGGGTCGCGCTCAAGTCGAGCTCGCTCAACTCGAGTACCTCCTGCCGCGACTGCGTGGATGGGGTGAGTCGATGTCCCGTCAGGCCGGTGGCCAGGTGGGTGCGGGTAACGGTATGGGTAGCCGTGGACCGGGTGAGACGAAGATCGAACTCGACCGGCGTCGCATCCACACCCGCATGGCGAAGCTGCGCAAGCAGATCAAGGGGTTCGCGCCGGGCCGTGAAGCAAAGCGGGCCAACCGCACGCGCTTCGAGGTGCCAAGCGTCGCAATCACCGGGTACACCAACGCCGGCAAATCGAGCCTGCTCAACCGCATCACCAAGGCGGGAGTGCTCGTCGAGAACGCGCTGTTCGCGACTCTTGATACCTCAGTGCGCCGCAACACGACCGAGGATGGGCGCGGGTACACCCTCAGCGACACCGTCGGGTTTGTGCGCAACCTGCCTCACCAGCTCGTTGAGGCGTTCCGCTCGACACTCGAGGAGGTCGGCCAGTCCGATGTCATCGTTCACGTCGTTGATGCGTCGCACCCCGATCCCGGATCGCAGCTTGCGACGGTGCGCGACGTTATTGGTGAAGTGGGCGCGCGGGACATCCCGGAGATCGTCGTCTTCAACAAAAGCGATCTTGCCGACGACGATCAGCGGCTGGTCATCCGTGGCCTCGAGCCGACGGGAATCTTCGTCTCCGCTCGAACGGGCGAGGGCATCGAGGAACTTCTTGAGCGGATCGACGAGCTGCTTCCGGCACCGGAGGTCGAGCTCACGCTTCTCGTGCCATACGACCGGGGCGAGGTCATCTCGAAACTGCACGTGCAGGGCCGAGTGATCTCGACCGACTACCGGGAGGAGGGCACTCTCGTTAAGGCGTTTGTGCACCCATCGCGCATCAGCAGCGTTCAGGAATTCATCACGGCGTAACACTCCGCAACGCGTTCGGCGTGGTGCCTAGACTTGACTAGTCGAGGCACCACGCCTCGCACGGAGCGACAGCCGAGCCCGGCACCCGCCCACTCGGATAAGTGCAACTTCCCGAAGGGCCTTGGTGTGTCTGGAGAACCTGTTTGTCGCGACGCGACATTCTCCTTTGAGCTGTATCCGCCGCGGTCTGCCGCAGCGGAAGAGGCGCTTTACGCGTCCATTGCGCACCTTGTTGCTGCCGGTCCCGAGTTCATCTCCGTTACCTATGGTGCGAATGGTTCGTCGCGTGGGCTGTCACTCGAAGTCCTCGGGCATCTGCTCGAGAACACCGATGTGCGGGCGATGGCGCACCTGACGTGTGTCGGATCGTCGTACGCGGAGGCGAGTGCGCTCATTCGTCAGTTTTTGGACGCCGGGATCACGAGCTTCCTCGCCTTGCGGGGCGATCCGCCCCAGGGCGTATCCGAGGAGGACATCTTTCTCGGCGATCTCGGAAGCGCGGGAGAACTCGTGCAGCTCATTCACCGGGTGCAGGCCGAGCGCGCGCCGTTCGCGTTCAAGGACGTTCCCGGTTTTCCTGGCGCCAAGCGTCTCGAGAGCGGCGAGAAGGTCACTATCGCTGTCGCCGCTTTCCCGAACGGACACCCCCGTTCGCGCTCGGTCGAGCAAGATCTCGACACTCTTCTCGCGAAGGAGGCGGCGGGCGCCAACCTCGCGATTTCGCAGCTGTTCTTCCATGCGGATGACTATCTTGGGTTTGTCGAGAAGGCTCGCGCTGCGGGCGTGACCATGCGCATCCTGCCCGGCATTATGCCGGTGCTGAGCTCTCAGCGTCTCAGCCGCATCCTCGAACTCTCGGGCGAGGCAAACCCCGTGGACCTCGCGCGTAAACTCGCAGCTGCGCCCGATGCCGCCACGCAAGCCGCGGTCGGTATCGAGCACGCCACCGAGCTGGGTCGCGACCTGCTCGACGGCGGCGCATCCGGACTTCACCTCTACACCTTCAACCAGCACGAGGCGGTGCTCGCCGTCCTCGGCGGTGTTGGCCTCATCGACTCACCGGAACAACGACAAAAGGAACACGCATGACGACCACCACGCCCTTTCCGACCGGCACGATCCTCGGGTACCCGAGGATCGGACGACGCCGCGAGCTCAAGCGCGCCGTCGAGGCGTTCTGGGCAGGCAAGATCACCGTCGATGAACTCGAGCAGAAGGCTGCAGAGCTGCGTTCGGTCACGCGTGAGCGCCTGGTCTCGCTGGGCCTCGGTCGCACCGACTCCTCGATTCCCGAAGCCTTCTCGTACTACGACCAGGTTCTGGATGCGGCAGTCACCGTCGGTGCCGTGCCCACGCGCTTCGAACGACTCATCAAGGACGATGGCACTATCGACCTCGCGGGCTACTTCACTATCGCCCGTGGTGAGGGTCAGGACACCCCCGCCGAGATGACGAAGTGGTTCGACTCGAACTACCACTACCTCGTTCCCGAGATCGGGCCGGAGACCAACCTCCACCTCGCCTCCGACCGCCTCGTGCGCGAGGTCGCCGAGGCCACCACGAGCGGCTTCCGCACGCGTCCCGTCATCGTCGGCCCCGTCACGTTCCTGCTGCTCTCCAAGCCCAGCGAGGGCGCACCCGAGGGCTACCAGCCGCTCGACCGCCTCGACGACCTGCTCCCCGTCTACGCGGAGCTGCTCGCCGCGCTCACAGCCGTCGGTGCGGAGTGGGTGCAGCTCGACGAGCCCGCACTCGTGAGCGAGAGCATCGAGGTTGACCGTGGTGTCGTACTCGCCGCGACCAAGCGCGCGTATGACGCACTGGGATCGTCCCCTATCCGTCCTGGCATCTTCGTCGCTGCGCCCTACGGCTCACTTGACGACGCTCTCCCCGTGCTCGTCGCCACGCCGATCGAAGCCATCGGAATCGACCTCGTCAAGGGCGATCTGCCCTCCGGAGTGACGACCGACAAGGTCATCGTCGGCGGTGTCGTCGACGGACATAACATCTGGCGCGGCGACCTCGAGGCGGCGTTTGCGTCGCTCGAGTCCCTGTCGTCGATCAGCCCCACCGTCGCGGTGTCGTCGTCGACCTCGTTGTTCCACACCCCGCACGATGTCGAGGACGAGCCCCTGCTCGCCGACCAGCTCAAGAGTTGGCTCGCGTTTGCCGACCAGAAGGTCGTACAGATCGCGACGCTCGCCAAGGGACTGACCGAGGGCAAGGCGGCCATTCAGAGCGAGCTGGATGCCGCATCCACGGCCCTCAAAGACCGTCACGCTGCGGCCGGGGTACGAGACGGTGCCGTGCGCACCCGTGCGTCCGAGCTCACCGAGGCGGACTTCTCGCGCGGCGACTACTCGGCTCGTCTCGACGCGCAGGATGCCGCCCTCGGACTCCCGTTCCTCCCAACGACGACCATCGGCTCGTTCCCGCAGACGGGCGACATCCGCAAGGAGCGTGCCGCCTTCGCTAAGGGTGAGATCACCGAGGAGCAGTACAAGGACGCAATGAAGGCGGAGATCCGCCGCGTTGTTGAGCTGCAGGAGCAGATTGGTCTCGACGTGCTCGTTCACGGCGAGCCCGAGCGCAACGACATGGTGCAGTACTTCGCCGAGAACCTGGACGGCTTCGCGGTCACCCAGAACGGGTGGGTGCAGTCTTATGGCTCGCGCTGCACGCGTCCGTCGATTCTCTGGGGAGATGTGTCGCGTCCCGCGCCCATCACCGTCGAATGGTCCACGTACACTCAGTCGCTCACCGAGAAGCCCGTGAAGGGAATGCTCACGGGGCCCGTGACGATCCTCGCGTGGTCCTTCGTTCGCGACGACCAGCCGCTGCGCGACACCGCCAACCAGGTCGCTCTTGCGCTGCGCGACGAGATCGCTGATCTCGAGGCAGCGGGCATTGGCATCATCCAGGTGGATGAGCCTGCACTGCGCGAATTGCTTCCGCTCAAGAAGAAGGATCAGGACGACTACCTAGATTGGTCGGTCGGCTCGTTCCGCCTTGCCACCGCAGGCGTTGAGGACAAGACCCAGATCCACACCCACCTCTGCTACTCGGAGTTCGGTGTCGTGATCGACGCGATCAACCGTCTGGATGCCGATGTGACCTCGATCGAGGCCGCCCGCTCCAAGATGGAGGTCGTCGCGGACATCAAGACGAGCGGCTTTGGTCGCGGCATCGGACCGGGCGTCTACGACATCCACTCGCCGCGCGTCCCCTCGGTCGAGGAAGTCAGTGACCTCATTGAAATCGCACTGGGTTCTATCCCCGAGCGCCAGGTCTGGATCAACCCGGACTGCGGACTCAAGACCCGCGGCTACGACGAGACCGTTGAATCGCTCAGTAACATCCTCGAGGCGACTCGCGCGGCCCGTGAGAAGGCGAACGCCTAGCCTCCCTTTTCAGGAAATACTCGCCGCCAACGCCATAGTGCGCTCGGTGCGCAGTATTTCCTGAAATAGGAACACAAAAGAGGGTCACCCTGCTGGGTGACCCTCTTTTGTCGTGCTTGTATCGTGGGGGCGGTTGCTAGACCGAGCGCAGCACTGCCACGACCTTGCCGAGCACCTCGGCGTGGTCGCCCAGAATGGGCTCGAAGTTGGAGTTGCGGGGGAGTAGCCAGGTGTGACCGTCGCGCTGTCTGAAGACCTTCACGGTGGCCTCGGAGTCGAGCATCGCGGCGACGATGTCACCGTTCTCCGCTGTCTTCTGCTGACGCACGACAACCCAGTCACCGTCGCAGATTGCGGCGTCGATCATCGATTCGCCGACGACCTTGAGCATGAAGAGTTCGCCCTTGCCCGTGAGACGGCGAGGAAGGGGGAAAACCTCGTCAATCTGCTCGTCGGCGGTGATCGGGATGCCCGCGGCGATTCGGCCGACCATGGGGACCATGACAGCGTCGCCCACTGATGGGCCGGAGATCTCCGAGCCACTGTCTTCGAGAGCTGGTAGATCGATGAGGATCTCCATGGCGCGTGGTCGGTTGGGGTCGCGCCGCAGGTAACCGCTCAGTTCGAGCTGCCCCAGCTGGTGGGTGACGCTCGAGAGGGAGGCGAGGCCCACGGCATCGCCGATCTCACGCATGCTCGGCGGGTAGCCCCGCGACACCACCGACTTCTGAATCACGTCGAGAATGGCCAGCTGCTTGTCGCTCAGGCTCTTGCGGCGCCGCGTGGCGGGCCGTTCGTGTGTCGTGTTGTCTTCCACGATTCCCCTTGTCTTGCCTGTTATTTGCCCGTATGGGACCCGTTGTGGCCCCCAGGACCGGCGCATCGAGCGCCAATGTCAGTGGCTCTGTCGAAACTGTATCCAGAACGACGCACGATTACAAACATCTGTACTAGTGAGTCGCGCAAATGTCGGTGGTTAGTTCGAAGATCTACTTGCGCTTTCGAGTGAGAGTGATTATCTTCGAAGATATCTACGGAAGATACCTACCAAAGCTATCTACTAGTCGGCATCTCCGAAAAATAGAAAAGACTTCGCGTCCGGCTCTCCCGGCCGAGAGCCGGACGCGAAACCCCAGTGCCTTTGGCGCTGTGAGACCTGAGGAGCACAAGATGAGCACAGTAAGCGGTACTTTCGGCACCGACTTCGGTGGAACGGGCTTTACTGCCGAGCGTCCCCGTTCGGTGACTCCTCGACTGCGCCTCACCAAGCGTGGCCGCGGCGTGCTCATGACAGTCGCGGCCACACCACTCGTCATCGGCGCTTTCCTTTTTGCGCTCAACGGAACGCCCGCGACGGCATCGCTCGAGGGATCGAGCGCGGGATTCACCTATCTGACGGTGGAAAGCGGCCAGAGCCTGTGGCAGCTCGCCGAAGATCTTGCTCCCGCGGCAGATCCGCGTGACACCATCGCCGAGATCATGACGCTTAACCGGCTGGAATCTGCTGATGTCTTCGCCGGCCAAGAAATCGCTCTTCCCGCGCATCTGGTGGACTAAGAAGCTTCACTGCACCTCGCGTGCCAGGCCGGTCAGCTCAAACCGATAACACTGCGACCGTGATCGGCAGACGTCTGGCTCGGCAATAGGCTTGTCTAGTGACGGAACTCAGCGACCTCCCTATCCGAGATGATCTGCGCGGACAGACGCCTTACGGCGCACCACAGATCCATGTGCCGGTTCAGCTCAACGTCAACGAAAACACTCACGCCATTCCTGAAGCGGTAGCGACGGATATCGTCATGGCACTCGCGCAGGCGGTGCTCGGCGTTAACCGTTACCCAGACCGGGAGTTCACCGAGCTGCGAGACAGTCTCGCCGGATATCTCGCGCACTCGTTGACGCGTGACAACATCTGGGCGGCAAACGGCTCGAACGAGGTGCTGCAGCAGGTTCTTCAAGCCTTTGGTGGTCCTGGTCGCAGCGTTTTGGGTTTCCCTCCCACGTACTCGATGCACTCAATCATCGCGAGTGGCACGGGCACGACCTGGCTCACGGCGGAACGGGACGCGGGCTACGAACTCTCACCCGAGACCGTGGTCGCGGCCATTGAGGCGCAGAGCCCTGACATCGTGTTCCTGTGTTCGCCGAACAACCCCACGGGAACTCCACTCTCGCTCGACACCATCGCTGCCGCCTACGATGCGACAGATGGCATGGTCCTCGTCGACGAGGCGTATGCCGAGTTTGCTGAGGGGGACACCGCGCTCACGCTGCTCGAGGGGCGTCCCCGACTCATCGTTACCCGCACGATGAGTAAAGCGTTCGCGTTCGCGGGGGCACGCCTTGGGTACCTTGCGGCGGATCCTGCCGTCGTCGATGCCTTGCGTCTCGTGCGACTTCCGTATCACTTGTCCGCCTTCACCCAGGCGGCCGCCGTCGCCGCCCTCGCGCACGCTCCCGAGATGCTGGCGATGGTCGACGACATCGTGGAGCAGCGCGATCGCATGGTGTCATCGCTTACTGAGCTCGGTTACGAGCCTCTTCCCACCGCATCGAACTTCGTGCTGTTCGGGGGAGTGGATAACCCGAAAGAGGTCTTCGAGAAGCTCCTGGCCGACGGCATCATCATTCGGGATGTCGGCATCCCTGGACACCTGCGAGTCTCGGCGGGTAGCGAGGCCGAGACGACCCTCTTTCTGGACTCTCTCGCCGCGATCGGTCGCCCGTCGTCGTCGGCCACCGACGGCTAGGATTGACGCTATGACTGCACCGAGAACCGCGACTCTGAGTCGGAAGACAAGCGAGTCCAGTATCGAGTTGTCGATCAACCTAGACGGCACGGGAACCTCGTCGATCAATTCGAGTGTTCCCTTCTTCGATCACTTACTCACGGCTTTCTCGAAGCACTCACTTGTCGACCTCACCGTGACCGCAACCGGTGACACCGACATCGACGTTCACCACACGGTCGAAGACATCGGCATCACCCTGGGAACCGCGATCAAGCAGGCGCTCGGCGACAAGGCGGGGATTTCCCGCTTTGGAGATGCGCTCGTTCCCCTCGACGAGGCGCTCGTGCAGGCCGTTGTCGATCTATCGGGTCGTCCCTACCTAGTGCACTCCGGTGAACCCGCAGGATTCGAGTTCCACCTCATTGGTGGTCACTTCACTGGATCGATGCTGCGTCACGTTTTTGAGGCGATCACGTTCAACGCCGCAATGACCGTGCATGTCACGGTGCTCGGCGGTCGCGACCCGCACCACATCGCCGAAGCCGAGTTCAAAGCGTTCGCGCGAGCGTTCCGCCGCGCCATCGAGCCGGATGCGCGCGTGAGCGGCATCCCATCGACCAAGGGTGCCCTGTAACCACACGATGATTGCTCCGAATGTAGTTCTGCTCGACTATGGCTCTGGCAACGTGCACTCCGCAGCCAAAGCCCTCGAGCTTGCCGGCGCTCGTGTCACGCTCAGCGCAGACAAAGCCGTTGCCGAGGCCGCTGACGGACTCGTTGTGCCTGGTGTGGGCGCCTTCTCCGCTGTCATGGCGGGACTCAACGCCGTTCGTGGGGGAGCAGCGATCGAGAAGCGCCTCACCGGCAGCCGTCCGGTGCTGGGCATCTGCGTGGGGATGCAGGTGCTCTTCGAACACGGAGTAGAGCGCGGCAACGACACCCCGGGGCTCGGCGAGTGGCCTGGAGTCGTCACCGAGCTCGATGCTCCCGTGCTGCCTCACATGGGCTGGAACACTGTGGATGCGCCGGAAGAGTCGAGACTCTTCGCTGGTATCGAGCACGAGCGGTTCTACTTCGTGCATTCCTATGGTGCGCAGAACTGGGAACTCGAGGTTCACGACCCGTTCCCGCACCCTCAACTCACCTGGGCGGAGCACGGCTCGAGCCGGTTCCTTGCTGCGGTCGAAAATGGCCCGCTCTCTGCGACCCAGTTCCATCCGGAAAAGTCCGGCCAGGCAGGCATCCAGCTGCTCACTAACTGGCTCGGAACGCTGTAGACCGGCTCTCGGCCGAGTCCGTTACTATCGAGTGTTTGTTCGCGGCGAGGTCCGCGACGATGAAAGGTCATGACACGGCAATGAGCGAGTTCAATACGACTCCCCAACTGATTCTGCTTCCCGCGGTAGACGTTCTGGGTGGCAAGGCAGTACGTCTGACTCACGGTGAGGCCGGAACCGAGACCAACTACGGCGATCCCGTGGATGCTGCGCAGGAATGGATCAACCAGGGCGCCGAGTGGATTCACCTCGTTGACCTCGATGCGGCGTTCGGTCGTGGCAACAACCACTCAGTCATCAAGAAGGTCATCAAGAACACCCCGCGTCGGGTGAACATCGAGCTGTCTGGTGGTATCCGCGACGATGCGACCCTCGAGGCCGCACTCGCGACCGGTGCCAAGCGCATCAACCTCGGCACTGCTGCTCTTGAGAACCCGGAATGGGCCGCTCACGTCATCGCGGAGTATGGCGAGGCGATTGCCGTCGGCCTGGACGTTAGAGGCACGACTCTCGCCGCTCGTGGCTGGACCGAAGAAGGCGGCGACCTCTGGGCAGTCATGGATCGTCTTGAAGAAGCGGGCTGCTGCCGGTACGTCGTGACGGACGTCGCTAAGGACGGCACGCTCAAGGGACCGAACATCGAGCTGCTTAACAAGGTCATGGAGCGCACCAACCGCCCGGTCATCGCTTCGGGAGGCGTCGCGACGCTCGACGACATCGCCGAACTCCGCGAACTGGTTCCGCACGGACTCGAGGGCGCGATCGTCGGCAAGGCACTCTATGCCAAGGCGTTTACCTTGGCCGAGGCTCTCGACGTCGCCTCTGACTAATGGCGGGCACCGACTCGGCTGGGGTCCCCTGGGAGGGGCGTCACTTCGAGCACTCGGCGAGCTCGGACGACGATGGTTCGGCTCCCGAGAAACTTGTCGAAGCCATCCGGCGCTTTCGGGCGCATGACCTGGGGGAGTCCGAGGTCATCGAGGCTCTGCGTGAGTCGCGTCTGCTCATTCCGCTCGTTGCCGAGCTGGGAGAGGTCGGCGTCAACGACCACGGTGTGAAGATCGACAAATCGCAAGAGCTCTCTATCGTTACTGTTGCTGGCCCTGATGGTCGCAACGTGCTTCCTGTCTTCACCTCGGTGGATGCGATGAGCGCGTGGAACCGGATGGCGCGCCCCGTTCCCGCAACAGCGCCGCGAGTCGCTCTCGCAGCGGTCAGCGAGGGCACTGACCTCGTTGTGCTCGACCCCACATCGGACACCGAGTTCGTGATCCGTCGACCGGCGCTTTGGGCTATCTCGCAGACCAAGTCGTGGATTCCGAGCTACCTCGACTCCGAGGTGCTCGAGGCGTTCATGGCATCGGCCGAGCCGGAGCACTCGGTGCTCGCCGTGCAGCTCGCTCCGGGAGATCCCGAGTCCCGCCTCGCCGGACCCGAACTCATTGTGCGTCTGGTGCTCGCCGACGGCCTCGACCGAGACGACCTCGCTGCGGTGACCTCGCGCTTGCAGGTTCGCTGGGCCGCGAGCGAGATCATCGCCGAGCGAGTCGACTCCCTCAAGGTGCAGCTCGTCGCCGAGGGCCGAGGCTAAATAACCGAGCCGGTGAACTTCTCGCCGGGACCCTTGCCAGGGGCATCCGGAATCGCGGAGGCCTCACGGAATGCCAGCTGGAGCGACCGCAGGCCGTCTCGCAGCGGACGCGCGTGGCTGTCGGAGATCTCGGGGGCTGCGGCCGTGACGAGGCCCGCCAGGACGGTGATGAGCTTGCGCGCCTCATCGAGATCGATCTGCTGCGAGGCTTCCGGCTCGTCGGCGAGCCCGAGCTTCACGGCCGCCGCGCTCATGAGGTGCACGGCAACGGTATTGATCAGTTCGACCGCCGGCACCTCGGAGATGTCGCGGATTTCCTCGTAGGCGTCGTCCATCGTTCTTCTTTCTGCTATTCTTATGCAGGCTTCGGGGCTAGTCCCCGATATCGAAAGTGGAGATTCTCCCACCTGATAACCGCTTCTCAAGGTTATCGGGTAGTTACACCCCATCGGTCCGACCGGTAGCAATAAGGGTGTTTGGCGTGAAAACGTCGTAGGAATTCCTCTTTCTGTGCCATGGCAGCAATTGCTGCACGCCACCGATGAAAGAGAGACACGCATCAGCGATCCCCGTACCAATGACCGAATCCGCGTTCCGGAGGTCCGTCTTGTTGGCCCCAGCGGCGAGCAGGTCGGCGTCGTAGCTATCGACGTAGCCCTTCGTTTGGCTCAGGAAGCCGACCTGGATTTGGTTGAGGTTGCTCCCAATTCCAAGCCGCCCGTCGCCAAGATCATGGATTACGGCAAGTTCAAGTACGAAGAGGCGCAGAAGGCCAAGGAAGCCCGGCGCAACCAGGCGAACACGATCCTCAAGGAGGTTCGTTTCCGCCTCAAGATCGACACCCATGACTACGAAACCAAGCGCAAGCGCGCCGAGGGATTCCTCGCGGCTGGCGACAAGGTCAAGGCCATGATCCTGTTCCGCGGACGTGAGCAGTCGCGTCCCGACCAGGGCGTGCGCCTTCTCCAGCGGTTCGCGGAGGACGTGTCGGAGTTCGGCTCCGTAGAGTCCACCCCGATGATTGACGGCCGCAACATGGTCATGGTCATCGGCCCCCACAAGACCAAGGCAACGGCGAAGGCCGAGGCCGAAGCTCGCAAGACGGCGAACAAGCCGGCTCGCGAGGAAACCACAGATGTCGCGGCGGAATCATCCGCCGACGCAGTTCCAACGAAAGAGGATAAGGATGCCTAAGCAGAAGACGCACTCCGGTGCCAAGAAGCGCTTCAAGCTCACTGGTAGCGGCAAGGTCATGAAGCAGGGCGCGGGAATGCGCCACAACCTTGAAGTCAAGAGTGGCGGCAAGAAGCGCGAGCTCAACCGCGAGCAGGTTCTTGCTCCGCAGGATGCCAAGGTCATCAAGAAGCTTCTCGGTAAGTAAGGATTAGGTAGAAACGAAATGGCAAGAGTAAAGCGGGCAGTAAACGCCCACAAGAAGCGTCGCGTAATCCTCGAGCGCGCCAAGGGCTACCGCGGACAGCGTTCGCGCCTCTACCGCAAGGCCAAGGAGCAGGTCACTCACTCCCTCGTCTACGCATACCGTGACCGTCGTGCCCGCAAGGGTGACTTCCGTCGCCTGTGGATCCAGCGCATCAACGCGGCATCGCGTGCAAACGGCCTCACCTACAACCGCTTCATCCAGGGCCTGAACCTGGCTGGCATCGAGGTCGACCGTCGCATTCTCGCTGACCTCGCGGTCACCGAGCCCGCCACGTTCGCTGCAATCGTCGCTACGGCTAAGGCTGCACTGCCTGCCGACACGAGCGCACCGAAGGTCGCGTAACACCAGTAATTCAATAGTTGTTTGTGAGCGCGTCACAGCCCGCACAGACACGAGGCCAATAGGCTTGTCAGTATGATCGACAATCCACGTTCTCCTCGTGTGCGGGCTGTGGCGAAGCTCGCAAAGAGGGAAGCCCGGTCCGAGACCGGGCTTTTTCTTTTGGAAGGCCCTCAGGCCGTCTCCGAGGCGCTCACCTTCCGGCCCGAACTCGTTATCGAGCTCTTCGCGACTCCGACAGCGCTTGAGCGCTACGCCGATGTTGCGCAGCTCGCCGCTGCCGCCGATCTCGAGGCGGAGTTCGTCACCGAGCAGGTTCTGGATGCGATGGCCGATACCGTCACGCCTCAGGGCATCGTCGCGGTAGCTCGGCAGTTCCCGACCTCGGTGAAAGACATCCTGGCATCCGGTCCTCGTCTTATCGCGATTCTCGAAGAGGTTCGCGATCCCGGCAACGCGGGAACCATTATCCGTGCTGCCGATGCAGCTGGTGCCGACGCGGTGATCTTCACGGGACGAAGCGTCGACCTCTACAATCCCAAGGTTGTGCGCGCAACGACGGGCTCGCTCTTTCACGTTCCCGTCGCCGTGGGTAACGAGCTGGCATCGGTGCTTCAGCGAGTTTCGGAGGCCGGGCTTACCATCCTCGCGGCCGATATCAAGGGAACCGACCTTCTCGAGGCACGCACATCCGGTGTTCTGGATGCGCCGACGGCGTGGCTGTTCGGCAACGAAGCCCGCGGCCTCACCGATGACGACCTCGCTCTCGCCGACCGGGCCATCACGGTACCGATCTATGGTCACGCGGAGTCGATGAATCTCGCGACAGCGGCATCCGTCTGCCTGTACGAGAGCGCTTTTGCTCAGCACTTGAGCTAGTCGCGCCTATCAGAGATCGGTGTTTCGTGCGCGTCACACATCGGTTACGGTCGTGCGCTCGTGTTGACCCCCGTGCGCGGGGTGTGCTTGTGTGGGCACATGGAACCGCTCGTCGTTGTCGACCACGTCAATAAACATTTCGGTGAACTCCACGTTCTGAAAGACATCACCACAACGGTCGGGCGAGGCGAAGTCGTCGTCGTCATCGGACCGAGTGGCTCGGGTAAGTCGACGCTGTGCCGGGCAATCAATCGCCTTGAAACCATCGACGATGGCGTGATCACTATCGACGGCAAGGTGCTTCCGGCCGAAGGAGCTGCTCTCGCGAAGCTCCGTGCCGATGTGGGCATGGTGTTCCAGTCGTTTAATCTGTTCGCTCACAAAACGATCCTCGAGAACGTGACGATCGGGCAGATGAAGGTGCGCAAGCGCTCCAAGGCCGACGCCAACAAGCGCGCCATGGAACTGCTCGACCGGGTGGGAGTAGCGAACCAGGCAGCCAAGATGCCGTCGCAGCTTTCGGGTGGACAGCAGCAGCGCGTGGCCATCGCTCGTGCTCTCGCCATGGACCCCAAGGTCATGCTCTTTGACGAGCCGACGTCGGCCCTCGACCCCGAAATGATCACCGAAGTTCTGGATGTCATGGTCGGCCTCGCCGAGGAGGGCATGACGATGGTTGTCGTCACCCACGAGATGGGCTTCGCCCGCAAGGCTGCCGACCGCGTGCTCTTCATGGCGGACGGCGAGATCGTCGAAGAGGCGACCCCGGAGAAGTTCTTCACAGACCCCCAAAGCCCGAGAGCGAAGGACTTCCTCTCGAAAGTACTCACTCACTAACCGGTGAGTGGGCAAACACAGCAAACAGGAGGAAACCATGCGGCTTAAAAAAGGCCTAATGATCTCAGCCATCGCCCTGACCGGCGTCTTCGCGCTCGGCGCGTGTTCCGACTCTGGAGCACCCACCGGGGATGAAAGCGCCGCACCCGTCGAAGAGACGGTCGAGTTTGAGGCGGGCACCACAATGGCGCGCCTGAACGAAGCAGGGGCCATCACCATCGGCACGAAATTCGACCAGCCGCTGTTCGGCCAGGTGGATGCGAGCGGAGACCCCCAGGGCTTCGACGTCGAGATCGCCAAGCTCATCGCGGCCAAGCTCGGTATTCCGGAAAGCGGAATCACCTGGACCGAGACGGTCTCCGCCAACCGCGAACCGTTCATCGAATCGGGTGAGGTCGACATGGTCGTTGCGACGTACACGATCAACGACAAGCGCAAGGAAGTAATCTCCTTCGCTGGCCCGTACTACAACGCTGGCCAGGACATCCTGGTTCTCGCGGGCAACCCCGAGAAGATCGAGGGTCCCGAAGATCTGGCTGGGAAGCCCGTGTGCACGGTCGCAGGATCGACTTCTGAAGCGAACATCAAGGAGTACACCGACCAGGTGACCTCTCTTGGCGGCTACGCCGAGTGCCTTCCTCTCGTGAGCTCGGGCCAGGTTGTTGCTCTTACAACGGACAACGTGATCCTCGCCGGACTCGCGTCCAACAGCAATGGCGAGTTTGAGGTTGTGGGTAACCCGTTCACCGAAGAGCCATACGGCATCGGCGTGAAGCTCGAAGACACCGACTTCCGCATGTTCATCAACGACGTGCTTGAAGAGTCGTTCGAGGACGGCACGTGGGATGCTGCCTGGGAGAAGACCGCAGGAACTGTCCTGCCTCTTCCCGACGCACCCACGATTGACCGTTACTAACCAGCACTGAGACAGGGCCCACCCGAAGCGTCGGGTGGGCCCTTCCCTAGCGAGAAAGGGGGACCATGGACGCCATCATCGAGAATCTGCCACAGTTCGTCGGCGCATTCCTGATGACCCTGCGACTGCTTGTCGTGTCGGGCATCGCGGCTTTGGTCATTGGCACTTTCGTGGCGGCGATGCGAATCTCGCCTGTAGCGGCCCTGCGTGGTTTCGCTACGGTCTACACAGAGATCGTGCGTAATACCCCGCTCACGCTTGTGCTCTTCTTCTGTGCGATCGTGCTGCCGCAGCTCACTATCCGTCTGGACTTTGTCACGGCCGCCACGATCGGGCTCGCGGTTTACACTTCGCCCTTCGTCGCCGAGGCAATCCGCTCCGGGGTCAACGGTGTTTCCGTTGGACAGGCTGAGGCTGCCCGAGCGATCGGGTTCGGATTCACTCAAACCGTCAGTTTGATCATTCTTCCCCAGGCGATCCGGATGGTCATCCCGCCGCTCATCAATGTCATCATCGCCTTGACGAAGAACACCTCGGTCGCTGCTGGGTTCTCTGTGCTCGAGTTGGTTGCCGTGTCGCGCCAGGTCGTGCAATTCAACGGCAACGCGACGATCACCATCCTCATCGCTGTAGCGGTCTTCTATCTTTTGATCACTGTTCCTCTGGGCCAGTTCGCGGCCCACCTCGAGCGAAAGGTGGCGTTGCAGCGATGACTAACGTTCTCTATGACGTGCCCGGTCCTAAAGCGCGCCGTCTGTCCCTGATCTTTTCCATCGTGGCCGGTGCGCTCATCGTCGGAGGTCTTGTAGGTCTTTATCTGTTTCTCGCGGCGCCCCGAGTCAATGCGGGAGGCGTTGCGCAGCCCGGTATCTTCGATCCCAGCCGGTGGGTGATCCTGGGCGACCGTGCCTTCTGGCGTTTGGTATGGCGTGGTCTCAGCGCTACCTTGCAGATGGCCGGTGTCGCAGCTGTGCTGGCGATAATTCTCGGCGTTGTGCTTTCGATGTTGCGTACGGCACCGCTCAAGGCTGTGCGGTATCCCGCAATCGCACTCATCGAATTCATCCGCGGCATGCCCGTGCTGCTGATGATGCTCTTCGTGCTTTTGGTCTTCTCTTCGGGACAGTATTGGGCCGGAGTGTGGGCTCTCGCGGTTTACAACGGCGCTGTCATTGGGGAGGCGCTCCGGTCGGGGATCGCATCGCTTCCTAAGGGCCAGCGTGAGTCCGGACTGGCGATCGGAATGACCCCGCTTCAGGTTCGTTTCTCGATCGAGTACCCGCAAGCTTTCCGCCAGATGTTGCCGATCATCATCGCTCAACTCGTCGTGTTGTTGAAGGACACTTCGCTCGCTCTGATCGTTGGTTATCAGGAACTACTTAACGTGGTCCTGAAGCAGGGACCGACGACGTTTGGCGCCACCTACCTGTTCACGATGTTCTTCGTCGTGTGGGCCGTCTACCTCGCCGTTAACTTCACGTTGTCCTCCATCGCGCGTCTCGTCGCCAAGCGCACTGCGGGAGGAGGTCGTGCCGGTCGCAAGGGTCGCAAGGCTGCTCGAGTACTCGCTCAGCTGTCCGGTGCGGGGATGTCCGGTGCCAGCACTCCGCTCATGCCACCCATGGGAGCAGACGGCGGGCCACAGGGGGAGTCGGACGCGTCGTAGTCGACGGCTAAACTTGGGTCTCGTGTCTGAATCCACCCCCATCTCCGAGCGCGCGGTAGCCGAGGCTATAGCCGCCGCCTCCGCCGCGTTTGCGGCGTCGACGACCATGATCGAACTGCGCGCGGCCAAGGCCGCGCACGTGGGAGAAGCCTCTCCACTCGCTCAGTTCAACGCGAGCCTTAAGACCATCCCGGGCGACCAGCGCGCCGCCGCGGGCAAGCTCGTCGGACAGGGCCGTGCTGCCGTGGGTCAGGCGCTAGCCGCCCGCGAGGCCGAACTTGCCGTCGCCGAAGAGAACGCTCGACTCGCTGCGGAAGCAGTGGATGTCACGGCCGTCGCCTCTCGGCACCGCGCGGGAGCCCGGCATCCGCTGAGCCTGCTCATGGAGCACATGGGCGACGTGTTCATCGGCATGGGCTGGGAGATCGCCGAAGGCCCCGAGCTCGAGAACGAGTGGTTCAACTTCGATGCCCTCAACATGGACGAGGATCACCCCGCCCGCAGCGAGCAGGATACGTTCTTTGTCGAGCCCACCGACAGCCACCTCGTGCTGCGCACTCAGACGAGCCCCGTGCAGATCCGGTCTCTCCTTGAGCGACCGCTGCCCGTGTACGTCGTCTCGCCCGGCAAGGTGTTCCGCAAGGACGAGCTCGACGCGACCCACACGCCCGTGTTCCACCAGATCGAGGGCATCGCGATCGACAAGGGGCTGACGATGGCGCACCTCCGGGGCACGCTCGAACACCTCGCTCGCGCGATGTTCGGCGAGGGTGCTCAGATTCGTCTTCGGCCCAACTACTTCCCGTTCACCGAGCCGAGTGCCGAGATGGATGTCTGGCAGCCGAACGCCAAGGGTGGCGCGCGCTGGGTTGAATGGGGCGGATGCGGCATGGTCAACCCGAACGTGCTTCGCGCAGCGGGTATCGATCCCGAGGTCTACCAGGGTTTCGCTTTTGGCATGGGAATCGA
>Ga0247807_10000380_pt1 | contig 27947 bp, 29 predicted proteins | sample UWRJL074202C1_FD_179931 | JGI IMG/M metagenome (GOLD analysis project Ga0247807, IMG submission 179931) | Plant litter microbial communities from Arlington Agricultural Research Station in Wisconsin, United States - UWRJ-L074-202C-1 | ecosystem: Environmental > Terrestrial > Plant litter >...
CTTTGACGGATGGAGGTTTTGTTGAGAAAATCCGAATAATTGACAAGTCAAATAATAGAATTATTAGTTTTAATTGCATTTTTGAAAAGAAAGAGCTACCTGAAAGAATTAAAAAAATAATGAAAGTGTGGAGTGAAAATTAATAAGTAGTTTTATCTTAGAAATGAACACTGTTTCAAAAAGGATGATCAATATTTAATATTGTTCATCCTTTTTTTGTTGTTTATTCGCGAAGCAACTATTGTCTTCTTATTTCTATTTCTCTTTGGAAGATAATTGATATAACCGTAATCATTCAGGTCCCTGATACATCTATGGCAGGTAACAGGGCCGCTTATTTCAGCAGTCTTCATAATTTCATGCCTATAGGCTTTAACAGGATTATTATACCCTGCAGCAGTCCTGAATTGTAGTAATGCCGCAAAAATTCCAATAGGGGTAATGCCGATACGCTGGTCTTTTTCTATTGCTTTGAAGAATTGCGTTAAAGGATTTAGCTGGTCCATTACGCTTGTTATTTGGATTTTTATTCCACTGTCATAAAAATGAATTTTAATGATTGTTGTTTACTTGCATTTTTTTTCTGAAACGGCGCCAATTTAGCTTATTTTGGCCGGCTTTGTGCAGGCAGTAAGCTTGCTAGGGAATATAAGAATAATAGTGAATGTCTTATTTGTGCACCAATAGGCTTTGAATCAGTTATTTTACTTTTCCTGATGCGATGCTGTTTTATTATTGCCTAGAATCAGCTGGTTTACTTTTAGGCTGGATTAATTTTGTATAAGGAACTGCCGGGGGAATCTGATTTAGGAGTGGTCATGGTTGATTGTATATAGTATTATTTTTTAGGTTTAATATTTTTTTTGGAGCTTTTTCCCGCTGTACGCTTTAATCTTTTGTGCCGAACACCGGCACAAAAGGATTTCCACTTCTATCGGGGCTAGGGCTGCTGATCAGCCCTGTTTTGTCTTTGGAGAATTGCAAATTGCAACCCAATTGTTGTACTTGTAATCAATACTCAATTTTTGTTTTTAAAATACCATAAGCCACAATTCTTTCACAAAGCTGTTATTGCTTCCAGTCAAAAAAAACAAATAAGGTGTTCGGCTGCAGAAGCAGAAAATCAATCAAGAACCAAAACACAGGGACCTGTCTTGCAATAAAATAGGATTAGAAAATTTGTAATTTATTTACTTAAATAAAAGGTAATAGCTGTGAATCAGTTATCTTACTTTTTCTGCGACTATTTTGACTATTGTTGAAATCAGCTGCAGTTTCGAACCTTAAGTTTACAGCTCCCATTAATGCAGTATTTTTATTTGTAAAATTCTACTGCGCCATGATTTTGCCACAAAACTTAGAATGGTGAAATATCTTTAAAAAATGCCTTAATTTTTTGTGGCAAAAAAGGTATCCATTCCATTGAAAATGCGCCACGGCTGCGCCACAAAGTTTTTGGGTGTTTTTATAAATATGAAAAATGGTATAAAAGAAAAACCCTTCAAATCTTTGGATTTGGAGGGTTTACCGGCTTTTTTAACCTCTTTTGAGAAACTTTGAGATATTGTTTTTTCTTTGTTTTCGCGTCTTCGCGCAGAAACAGACTCCGATAAAATATTGATAAGATAAATAAGAGTTAAAGATCTTTAACCTATATTTATCTCGATAAATCTACCATAGTTTGAAAAAGAATATTATACATAATTCGCTGACGCAATTTTCCTGTATTGAGATATTCAGGCTGGAAGAATTACGTACTGGTGAATTCGATTATTATCAGCGGTTTGATTTTCATCTGCTGCTATGGAATACGGAAACAGATGGAAATATTACTTTTAATATTGACTTTAATGATTTTGAGACGGCTGGCTCTCAAGCAGTCGTCATTTACCCCTATCAGAATATTAAAATTGATCTTACGGATAAAAAAGGATATTTATTTTTAATCCACAATGATGTATTCTTTGGGATAAATCAGAAGATCGGCTCAGATTACCTCAATGGTTTTTTTATCAATCAGTTGGTATCACTTAGCGGTAAGAATGCCATAACAATGAGAACCCTTGTTGATTTACTTTTAGAAGAGTATAACAGCGGCAATAGGACTTTAATGATGGAAAGCTATATGTTTTCGATCTTATTTCATGTGTCAACTCTTTTTGATGAAAGTCCAGCGATACTGGAATATTTGGACTATCCTGTTTTCGGCAAACTGATGAGTCTTATAGAAACGCATTTTATTACAGAAAAAGGGGCAGCTTTTTATATCAAAAAGCTAAATATTTCAGCTAAAAAACTCAATAAAATCTGCGAAAGTATCACTAACAAGAAGATAAAGTACCTGATTCAGGACCGTATCATTTTGGAAATCCGAAAGGAACTGTATCTCGGCAAAAAAACGGTAAAGGAAATAGCATATGATCTGGGATTTACCGAACCTTCTTATCTGACTCGTTTTACAAAAAAACATACCGGTCTAACTCCCAAAGAGTTTCCCAAGCAGTAAAGTCCTTTTTTTTAGCCGGAAAGTGTAATTCTGCCACTTCTCAATTACTCTACATTTGTACCGTAAAGTAATAGAAATGGAAACTGCATATCAATAAAGAAATCATAGTTTCACATTTAATAATTTTTGAAAATATGAAAAAAAAATCTTTAGTTGCCTATTTAAAAGAAAAGCGTGTACTTTTTATAGTGATTGGCATTGCCCTTATTTCGGGGACAATAATTTTAGCCTTCGCTTGGACAGCAGGACTTGTTGGCGGACGCATTACCACCGAAACATTTCTACAGGACACACCCAAAACATATCCGGCCGGTTACCGTCGGGCTCACGGAAAGGGAATCTGTTTTGAAGGAACTTTCCATGCCTCTGGTAAAGCTGTTCCATATTCTGTTGCAAGGGTTTTTGCGCAACAAAACGTTCCGGTTATAGGGCGTTTCTCACTGGGCAGCCCCGATCCTTATGCGCCTGATAATTCCACCCGAACAGTAAGTATGGCTGCGATGATGACTGCTGATGACGGAGAACAATGGCGAATGAAGCTGAATAACGAACCCTATTTTGCTACCCACACTCCGGAAGGTTTCTTAGAACAAGTAGAAGCTTACAAGCCTGTCCCGAAGACCGGTGTTCCGGATCCAGCCAAGGTAGCTGCTTTCTTAAAAAAATATCCAGAGGCTCAGAAATATGTACAATGGGATGCAACTGCGCCATGGACCCGCAGTTTCGCAGGAGCGCAATACAATGTCATCAATTCGTTCATTTTGATTGATGCCAGGGGCAGAAATCTGGCGGTACGCTGGTCTATGCGTCCACACGCACCATTCACTTCATGGAGTGTCAGTCAGCGTAAAGAGGCTAGCCACGACTTCCTGTTTGAAGATTTGAAGAAGCGTCTTGAAAAAGGGCCGCTATACTGGGATCTCGTGCTGACTTTGGCCGAACCAGGCGATCCGGTAAATGACCCTTCACAGGTTTGGCCGGAAAACCGCAGACAGATCGTGGCCGGCACCTTGGAAGTATCCCATGTTTTTGACCAGACGAAGGGTGGATGCAGGGATGTAAATTTCGATCCCACTCGTGTCCCAAAGGGAATTACGCTTTCCGATGATCCGGTTCTGGCAGCCCGTGCCGGCATTTATTCTCATTCGCACAGCGATCGTGTACGTGAGATCGGGTATGGTAAGGCTACCGATGCAGTAGGCAAACCTCAAAAAAAAAACAGTACGAAATAAGTAACCATGGCTAAAAATAAAAATAAACCTTCGGCCGTGCCAACGCATTTCAATAGTACTGCCCGTATATTGCACTGGCTGATGGCATCGATGATACTTACCATGATATTCGTCGGATTGGCAATGATGACATCCCTGAGATGGAGACCGTGGCTGCTAGACCTCCATATTCCATTAGGTACAGCTATACTGTTATTGGTGATAATCCGTTTTATAAACAGGTTAAGCTTTTCTGTGCCAAAAATGCCTGCCAGCATGTCCAATTTTCAGTCCAAAGCGGCGGCAGCACTGCATTGGCTCATGTACGGTATGATGCTGGCTTTGCCACTGACAGGTTGGGCACAATTGTCTGCCGGAGGCTTTCTGGTAAAGGTGTTTCCTGGTGTAAATCTTCCTGCAATCCTTCCACAGAACCCATTTTTATTCGCATTGATGCACGATGCCCATAAGGTGATGGCCTGGGTGTTTTTCTTGATGATCATAGGACACCTTTCCGCAGCATTGTTACATGCCTGGGTATATCGTGACGGGCTGTTTTCGAGTATTACCTGGACAAGAAAAACAATTAACAGATCTGAAAATACCCTGCCAGATGCACAGGGTAATGATAAAAATAATGTCGGGAATGAAAGCCTTACTTAAATTATTAATATCTTGCTTTATTTAGTTGCGGATGGCACCTTATAAATAATAAAAAAGATCAAACAGAAAGTCAGCGAAATGCAGTCATGTCGGAGGCTTTCTGTTTAGTTTGTTACTGAAGAAGGAGGGTATAATAAAATCAAAAATTAGGGAACCGATTTAATTACAGCCTGACTTTGTTTAATTATATTATTGCCAGGGTTGTTATGAAATTGGGCTATAGTAAAATATAGTATGGATATCTTATTAATTATTTTTCAGGAGCTGTTGCTGACTCCTGAAAAAATTGCTGCGATGAACGAAATCTATGAGCACTACATTAAGAAAGAAGTACAGCATTTGTGGTAAAAAAACAAAAATCAACATGGTCCACACAGGGCTATGTTGATTTTACGCCATTTCTTTTTTAAACAAATCTTTAATTAAATCAAGTTCTTTCTGGTAAGTCGTATTTTTTCTAGTGGCAAAATAGAGCGTATTTTTAAGTTTTTTATGTCCTTCCCAAATCACTTTTACGGCACCACTTTGTATTTCTTTTTGGCAGAAAAAATCAGGAATAACAGCTAATCCATTGGATCCGCTCAAACAACGGACAATTGAGTTTAAGTTAGGGACAATATAATTGGGTCTGAAATCAGGAAAGTTTCCAAAATTCAATTGCCAAAAACGAAAAAGATTCTCCATGGCGCCAGTTGTTCCATACCATTTTGGGGTTTTTAAATAATGCTCGGCTTCCATATATTTTTTTTGTTTTACCAATCGCTGAAATTCCGAATCATCCACTTGGCTTCCTCCCACTAAAAGAATAGTTTCTGATGAAAAAGCTTCATAAGAAATAGTAGTTGAATTTCCCTTTTGTGGGCAAATTATCAAGTCTAAGATTCCTTTATCTAAATTTTCCAGCATTTCTCTATATTCACCAAAACGAATAATTACATTAAAGGGCAGACTCGAAATGTATTGCTCTAATGTAATTTGAAAAGTCTCAAAACAAATCCCAATACTAATTGTAGGGGTATGTTTCTCTGTACTTCTTTGGAAATTTTTTTCGGCATCTTCCAGGGTTTTCAATCCTTCAAAAATAGCATTGTATAAAATTTTCCCTCTTTCGGTTGGAATCATTTTACGTCCTGTTCTCTCAAAAAGTTTATAACCCACATAACTTTCCAGGGAACTTAAATGCAGACTCACACCGGGTTGCGAAATAAACAACGCCTCGGCAGCACTGGTTAATGTTCCTTTTTTATAAACCGTTTTAAATGTGCGATACCATTCTAAATTGACCATAGCTATTATATTTATAATACAAATGTATAAATTATACTATTTTAATAATAACAAAAGCCAGTCTAACTTTGTACCCACATAAAAATAAAATTCATGAAAAAAATATTTATCATCAACGCAGGACAAAGCTTTGCTACTTCTGGTGGATTGTTCAACAACACCATTACTGAAACTACCCGGCAATTTTTTAATCAATCAGAAGATATAACAGTTCAGACCACTACACTGGAAAACGGATACACAGCTGAAGAAGAAGTCAGCAAATTTGTCTGGGCTGATGTTATTATTTACCACACACCGGTTTGGTGGTTCCAGGTTCCGTTTAACTTTAAGAAATACATTGACGAGGTTCTTACTGCAGGAGGTAACAACGGAATTTTTAGAAACGACGGCAGAAGCTCCAGCAACCCGGATATTAATTATGGAACTGGCGGGATGCTGCAGGGCAAAAAATACATGCTCACCACCACCTGGAATGCACCAGCAGCCGCTTTTACACTTCCCGGAGAGTTTTTCGATCAAAAATCAGTTGACGAAGGTTCTTTTTTTGGTTTTCATAGAATGAATGCTTTTACAGGAATGACTCCTTTAAAAAGTTACCACTTTTATGATGTGATAAAAAATGCCAATATTGAAGAACATATGAAAGCCTACAGCCAACATTTAGAAGAAACATTCTCTGAATGTGAATGTCTTACTGCTCTAGACTAAAACAAAAATTCCGTCCCGTTCTTTTTAGAACGGGAAGGAATTTTTGTTTATTATTGCTCTGCTTTCTCAAAAATAAACTCCGGATTAGTATAATTTATGGTTTCCTCTTTTAAGAAATAAGGAATTCCCATGTATACTGAAATCCCACTTTTGGCTCACAACAATTTTAATGCCAGGCTGATTTTGAAATAAAGCTGGTAATTATTATTTATTGAAAAATGGGTTATGAGTCCGTATTTTCGGCCCCTTTCCCTGCGGGATAATCGCTATACATTAAAATTTTCGCTGGGAAGGTTTCTGATTGCCCGGTGCATCATTGCCCGGTGCATCATTGCCTGATTCATCCCTGGTGAGCTCATCTTCTTTTAGCTCCTGGTTGCCAAGTTGCCCAATTTCGAATTCTTTGTTTACCGGATTGTCTTTTTCGGGAGTTATGGTTTCAAAGGCGGCGCTTTGAGCCTCAGCGCTCTTTGGGTATCCATATCCGTTTGAGACCCCTTTGAAGGGGCATTCTCTATAAGGTCCTTTTCTATGTCCTTCCCGGTTATGTCTTTGGGGCCGCTTTGGGGTTCCTTATAACGGTTCTGCGGTGATAGGAGCTGGGTGTTTTTGGCTGCGGTTTTTAGGTTTTTGATTTGGTTTGGGGAATTACGGTGGTCCTTGTGGTAATTTTTGGTTGTATGGGAAGTTGTTATTTAATTTTTTGAATTAAGTTATTGCTGTGGTTTTTTTAAAGGGGTGTTCGGGGCAGGTTGGGGTATGTCAGTGCTTGTACGGTTTGTACTATTTCTTTGCCCTTTGTTCTTAGTCTTTTGTTCTTAGTCTTTTGTTCTTAGTCTTTTGTTCTTAGTCTTTTGTTCTTAGTCTTTTGTTCTTAGTCTTTTGTTCTTTGTCCTTTGTGCTTTTCCTTTTTGCTTTGTCAAATTTAAAAAGGATAGTGATACTTTTTTTTACAGAATAATGGTTTGAATTTATAAAAATAGCGATCAGGTAATCAGTAGTATTGTATATAATAGAATATGATGAGTACTGAGCTTGTATGTTTAATGTTATTTTTTTGGAGCTTTTTCCCGCTATCCGTTCCACCCGAGCGCTAGCGAACTGGCGAAGCAATCTTTTGTGCCGAACCCCGGCACAAAAGGATTTCCACTGCTATCGGGGCTAAAAGGGAACGGTCATTGTTGTTCTATCTCTGAACGTAGCCATCATCCGTTATGATATTATAGCGGGTTGGAACTACATTACACCTTAGTTTCAGATTTTCAACCATTAGCAAATAGGCGAAGTAAAAACAACCCTGTCCCATTTTTTCTGGTTCTTTCCCTGGCCAAAAGTAAAAAGTGTCAAGCATAGGCATAAAAATGTTAATGTAATTTTACTCATTTTTTCAATTTTTAAGTTGAGATTATTTCTACTGTTTTCATAATGTAGTTTTGCACCGTCTCAAGCATTTCCTGCAGCGTTCTGGCGCTTGGCGGGGCTGGGGATTAAAGATGCGGAATTTTTCAGTTTCTAAAACCCCAATCTTGCCAAACTGCTATTGTAAGCCGTTTTTATTTTGACCTTCTCCATTCGATCAAAGTCATTAGACTTTTGTTTTTAGGATTGAAAAACTTTATTTCAAAAGTATTTTGATAAACGTAATAATTATACTCATTATTTTTAGTTGTTACCCTAACCCAATAATAATCTTTATCATTTATCTGAGGATCATCTAAAATCGCAGTACCAGTCCATCCTTTGCTTTCAGGCAGGTTTTTTACCAAATCAAAAATTCTTGTTCTGTTTTCATTGTCGGAATCAGAAATCTCAAAACTTGGGTTTCCTGTTGGAAAATAAATTTCATCAAGCAATTTAGGATTGTTTTTTTGAAGGTCATCAAGTCTATTTACAGCCAATTTATAATAAGCATAATGTTTTATACTTTTATCTTGTTTGATTGAATTGTATATTTTAATTGCCTCTGACTTTTCACCAATACATTCATAATAATTTGCAAGACAATAATCAGAAATATAATTTCCAATCTTATCTACAAAGGATTTTGCTTTGTCATATTCTCCTAGCTTAACATAATTTGCCGCATAAGCTGCAGCAATATCTCCTGATTTGTAATCACCAGTTCCTAATTCTGTTATTGATTCCCTGTATTTACCAAGTCGGTAAAGCATTTCAGCTTTGAATCTGTGCAGGCTTTGGTCAATATTAGATTTTATTTGTGATTTGTATTTATCCTTTTCCAGTTTATTGACAAGTAACAGGCTATCCGCACTCAGAAGTGCTCTTTCACGATTTTTTTCTGAAAAATAATATAGTTTCACCAGCTGCTCATCGAATTTTCCTAATTCTCTGCCAACCTTATCCATCTCTTTATGTAATTCCATATGTGATTGTTCTTCCTGCATTCTAGAAGAATTTGTGTCTTTACATGACAGGACTATCAATGATACTAAAATTAAAAAAAAGTTTTTCATAAATTTATATGTACTGAAAATTGCTTATAGGGTGTGTTGGCAGTAGTATTCTTATTTGCTAATTCCGATTTTTTACGTCTAAACCAATCCCTCTATCTTTTTCTAGTTTTACTTTAAATGCAGGGTTATAAACAGCTATCGGGGCTAGGGCAGGACCATACTATTGTCTAGCCCCAATCCAAAGTATAAAAGTTTGTCAGTTTGATTTTTAATTCATAACTTTCCAATAAGACAATAACCCACCTCCTTTATAGTAGCTGTCGTAGGCAATATATTTAATTTTTAGCTTATATTTTTGGATTATAAATAAGTGCTCCTGTTGCATCAATGTAGGTGTATTTGCCATTATATTTGACGTTGGCAATTCCATCTCTGAAATCATCTGCATAATCAAATTGGGCTTTGATCGCTATTTGTCCTGTTTTGTCAAGATAACCGTATTTATCACCATTCTTAATACGTGCAAAGCCGGCACAAAAATCCCGTGCAAATTCATATTGAGGATCGACAATAATTTTTCCTGTTTTATCAATGTAGCCCTGTTTTTTATTCACTATTATTCTGGCTAGCCCGTCATTAAATGGAAATGCAGAATCAAATGTGGGGCTTATAACTATTTCGCCGGTTTTGTTGATGTAGCCAAATTTACCGTTAATGCTAACAGGGGCTATTCCTTCTTTAAAGTCATGCGCTATCCCAAATTGAGGGCTGATTACTAATTCTCCTGTTTTAGTGATATAACCGGATTTACCGTTAAGGATCACCATGGCTAGTCCTTCACTAAACTTATCTGCATAGTCAAATTGAGCTTTGATAACTATTTGTCCTGTTTGATCAATATAGCCATATTTGTCGTCATATTTAACACATGCAAGTCCTTCCTGAAAATCATTAGCCCAAGTAAATTGTGGTTTAATGACTATTTTTCCTGCTTTGTTAACGAAGCCAAATTTTTCCTTTATACTAATTAATCCAAGTCCTTCGCTAAACTTATCTGCATAATCAAATTGAGGCATGATAGCTGTTTTTCCTGAAAGATCTATATAACCAAATTTGCCGGCGGTATTTTTAATCACTGCAAATTCTTCGTTAAAATAGGTGGCTATATAGAATTGGGGCTTTATTACAATTTTTCCTTTTTTGTCAATAAAACCGAATATATCATTAACAGTAATCGGATAAAGCTCATTGTAGACTTTTTTGTTCTGTGCTTCGCTATGTCCGTAGCTAAGTACAGCTGCAATTAGTACTAAAGTTAATATTAAATTTTTCATAGTAAATTTAAAGGTGTTGCTTGTAAAATTTTATTTTTAATGTATTTTATCTGGTAAGGTCTAAAGGTATTTTAAAGCTTACAACTATTTTTTAACAAGTCATAGAAGGTAACATCTGTTAGCGGTTGGATCTAATTTTCTATTTCTTTTCTTCATCAAATCCTTCTTCCCATAATCCAAACTTCACCATATTTCCTTGAAATTTTTCATATTCTTTTTCTTTAACTAACCTTTCCCATTCTTGATTATTCACTTCTTTTTTATTAAAAGAGGGTAGTTTTTGTGATTCAGAATATTTTTTACTTTCAATTTTTTTATTAATTCTTACTTTTTGTTCAGAAGTTAGTTTAACCGCAATTTGTTTCCACAAATCTGATATTGGATTTTTGATAACCAGCTCAGATAATAGTTCAATTTCCTGATCATTTAAGTTTCTGGGAAATTCATCCGGATTAAAGTCTTTCATAAATAATTACTTTTTTTTTGGGGCTTTTTCCCGCTATTCGTTTCAATCTTTTGCACCGAACCCCGGCGCAAACAGATTTTCACTGCACACGAGCGAAGCGAACTGGCGAAGCAATCGGGGCTAAATTGAGCAGGGCGATCAACCGATGTTAGCTGGCGTTTATTTTTTCAATTTGTTCAATTTTCTCACGGTCGTCTTTATATTTATTTTTCAAGAAATCAATTAGTTCGCAAAAATCTTCCCGCTCATATTGTTCTTTTTGAAGTCTCAAGTAAACTATTCTAAATTCAAAAATTTTCTCTGTTAGTTCGTCTAGCCAACTGGGCTCAATAAACCCAATAAGTCTAAAGTCAATGTCAAATCCTTTTCGGTAAAAATAGCATGCATTGTCATAGCTTTTGTCTTTTTGTGCTAAATACTCAGCAAATATGATATTTAAAAGTCCGTTTTTAGGGTACCTATCAACCAGTTCTTTCCAAAATTCAAACTCTTCGTCAAATTCAAATCCGCAATAATAACCGTCAGCGTAAGGACCTCTGACTCCCTTGTTAATTACTCTTACCGTTTCATTTTCAATACTTGTTACTTCTTTCAGTAATTCTATGATTCGAGTAAGTTTGTGCTCTTCAATTAAGGACAGCCTTACTTGTTTTGAAATTTCAAGTTCTAAGTCTTTTTCAGGTAAAGATTTTAAATAATATTCTGTACTCATTGTCGGTCTTATTAAATGCCAGCTAACTAACTTATACCTGCCACAAAATGGCATCTGTAAGCCTAATTGCGGTTGACTTTGTGCTATAAATTGGCTATTTTTAAAGCGAATATAACAATAATATTCTTAATCTTTTTAGCTGTGCAAAAGTAGCTGTGACTACGTAATTTTAGCCCGTGACTTCTATAATACTTCTTAGGTCCAGGAGTCAGCTTTTGGAATTTATACCCTAGCTGTCTGCATTCTTCCAGATTGCTATCCATCCACAGTATCCCAATTTCTTTTCTTTATAGTTTTAATCAAAGACCCTATCTGCTTTTGGAGCTTTCCCCATATATGTTCCACCCCGAGTACCAGCGAACTGTCGAGGCAATCGAGGCTGAAAAGTTGAGTCCTTTTTGTATCTTGGGATTTTAGTTTTTCAAATCACTTCCAGCTACAGATAAATCTTAATAGTATATGCGACAGAACCTGTTAATGTGTCCGATTTTTTATTTGCAATTATATTCCTGTAATGGGTTCTACAAATGCCGGATCCCAATTTGCTATTTTTGCTCCTAAGGCATAAGTGCTGTTTAGAAAAGCCAATAGCTTCTGCTCAGGATCTTCAGACATCTGTACATCAGCATAAGATAAAATAAATTCACCCCGTTGTTTAAGGTAATATGCCTCTTTGGGTTGTATTGCTGTGATACTGTATTCTTCGGGTTCAGGATAGAGGTAACAATAAAAAGCCGCTTCATTTAAATCCTCATTTCCAGGAAAGAATCCAACGGTCAGAAGCTCCTGCGAAAAAGCATCCTGAAGCACCCAGTTGGGCATTCCTGGCATCTTACCTGGATGAGTTGGCGCTTTTTTTCCGGAAAAGAAAGACAATGATAAATCGAATCCTCCCCAAAAGAAATGAATCGGACTAGTTTTACCCTTAAAGTCGCTGCGATAAGTCAGAAATACTTCATTAATCCTCAATAAGGCAATATGAAGGGCGCTGGCGTGCTCTTTATCATAAGTATTGTGAGATTCATCTTGCTCAAAAGGGATTGGATCTACAATCTCCGAAGGAACTGTAAAAATTGGCACCTCAATATCAATCTCTTTTAATTTCTTTTGAATAGACTGATAAAAGCCTGCTACAGAAATATTTTCCAGACTGAACTGCTTTGATTCCGGTAAACTTGTCGTTATCTCCAATTGATGATTGTTTAAATCAAAATCTATCTGAAAATATTTACTGTTATAAGGTATCGTTTGTGTCGTCAGACCAGCAGGTGTAAGGTGAAGTGTAACTCCCCCAGGAATGGTTAATCCAAGGCATTGTAGCAAGTTTTATCTTTCCAACGATTTGTGTAAATAGTTGCAGCGTTTCATATGTGGGCTTTCCTAAAGTATAGGAAAGCACCGGCCAATGTTTTTTCATAATTATTGCGCAGTATTTATTTTAAACCATTTGATATAAGAGTCCACTGCCTTTTTCAAAAATTCCTTCGTGTTTCCTTCTTTTAAATTTCCGGTTTCGTCAAAAAGTTCATTCACCTTGGAAATGTAAACTTCCGGCTGTTGCATTATAGGTACATTCAAGAATACAAGGCTTTGCCTTAAATGGTGGTTAGCTCCAAAAGCAGCTAGGTTTCCAGGCGAATTGCTAAAAATGGCTCCTGGTTTTGAACTCCATATGCTTTTACCATGAGGTGTTGATCCTACATCCAAAGCGTTCTTCAAAACCGCTGGGACAGATCTGTTATACTCTGGTGTTATAAATAAAACGCCGTCAACTGCTGCCATCTCATCCCTGAACGACGTGATGGCTGGAGGAACCTTATTATGATCATCAAAATCCTGATTGTACATTGGAAGATCGGCCAATGAAATTAGTTTAAATTCAAATCCTTCGGGTGCCATAGCCCATACCGCTTCACTTATCTTTTTTGAATATGATTCCTTGCGCAGACTACCTGCAATAATGCCTATTACTTTATTCATAATTTCTTTATTTTATGTTCTTTAAGGATTGAATTCTAGTGGAACTTTTTTGTAAATTAAAAAGAGGCCGCCTCACTTTATGACAGCCTCATGGAGATGTATTACCAATGGTAATACTATACTTTTTTTAAAAACAGCTGCTCGGACAACCGGGGGAATAGAACCAATGCATTATTATGGCTGATTTCGCTTTCCTGTAATTGATCCATAAACTGGTATTTATCCAGATGTCTGGTGAAGTCTGTTACTACATCGGCAGGCGCAAAAGGATAATCGGATCCAAATAAAATATGTTCTCTTTTAGCAAAGGCGGTCAGACTTGGAAGTGAAGTAGGACTGGAAGCCAATGCGGTATCATAATAAAATTTACGGAAGCTGTTGAGGATTTCTTCATGATTTGGAGCATCAGTCCTAAATACATGGGCCAATTCGACAAACCTGTGCACCGCATAAGGAACAAATCCACCCGCATGCGATAATATAATATTGACGTCCGGAAAGCGGCTTACAATTCCATTCAGCACAAGTTGAACAGCTACCCTTGTAGTTGCAAAGGGATAATCTACCAATGGCCCTGCTACGCCTTTCATCGGCATAATTGGGAGCCCCGGATGTATAAATACTACGGCTTTTCTACGATTCAATTCTTGCCACAAAGGCAAGAATTGAGCGTCCCCAAGATAATTATCTCCATAATTACTAAACAGTATTATCCCGTCAGCATGCAATATGTCTAATGCATATTCAATCTCTGCAAGCGATTCATCAATGTGCGGCATTGGAAGTGTGGCAAAATTGCCAAAACGCAATGGTTTTTTAGCTACTAAACCCGCAGTATATTCATTAATTCTTCTAGCCATTCCCGCCTGTAATTCTGAAGCCCATCCAACAATTCCAGGTGAAGTAAGTGATAATATACCTGTTGATATTTCCAAACTATCCATAAGGGCAATAGCTCCCTCAGGTGACCACTTTGGAACTACTGAATTATTTGAATCTCCTGATCTTGGACCTGAAGGATCGCCGCCGTTTGCGTTTAATGCTTGGGACCAGAAGGGAGGTAATACGTGCTGATGTACGTCGATTCTATGATTATTATTCATTTTAAAAAGATTAAGTTTCTGATTTAATTGTTAATTTAGAAAGGGTAATTTGGAATTGCTGCATGGGTAGTGATCCACTGCCATTCTGAAAATGTATCTGCATTACTCACTGTGCCATGGCCAAAGCCATTTCCAGATTTACCAACGCCAGCGATAGGTCCATAAATTCCATGGACAACAGTTTGATCGTTAATGTGGACAACACCTGTTCTGATATTATCGGCTATATGCTGCGCTCTCACCAGATTATTGGATACTACGGCAGATACCAGCCCATAGTCGGTCATATTCGCTAATTCTATCGCTTCTTCATCGTTTTTGAAGGTTGTAATTGTGGCAATCGGACCAAAAATTTCTTCGTCAAAGAGAGGCATCCCAGGCAATACATTGGTCACTACAGTTGGCTCAATAAAAAGATTGTTTCTTTTTCCGCCAGTAAGTATTCTGGCTCCCTTTGCAGCACTATCATCAAGAATCCGAAGTACATTCAATACTTGTCTCTCATTGATTACCGGACCTACCTGTACTTTCTCATCCAATGGATTTCCAACGATAAGCGCCTGTGCTTTTCTAACCAGCGCCTCAGTGTAAGCTTCGGCTATACTTTCATGTACTAGATGTCTTCCTATGGATAGACAAATCTGGCCTTGATGGAAAAAGCTTCCCCAGGTTCCCGCGGCGGCGGCGGCTTCGATATCTACGTCCTCAAGAACTATATATGGATTGTCTCCTCCAAGCTCTAAAGCTACACGCTTAAGTAATCCGCTTGCATTTGCACCAACAAGTTTTCCTGCTCTTGTTGAACCTGTAAAGCTGACCATATCTACTGCTGGCTCTTTTACCAGTGCCTCTCCAGTTTCAGGACCTCCTGGCAGAACATGAAACAGTCCTTGAGGAAGATTGGCAAGTTCCAGCAGTTTTGCAAATATGAAACCACCAGATATGGGCGACTGAACATCTGGTTTTAAGAGAACAGCATTTCCCATTGCCAGAGCTGGTGCAATTGCACGTGCCGCTAAAATGATCGGAGAATTCCAGGGTGTGATAATTCCGATGACACCCATCGGAATTCTTCGGGCGATACTTTGAAAGCCGGGCTCTAATGTTGAGGTAAGAAAGCCTGTAGGCTGAGTTGCCAAGGCAGCAGCTTCACTAAACTCTCTAGAGGCCATTTGTACCTCCCATTTAGCTTTTAACATGATAGAGCCAGTTTCTTTAACAAGATAAGTTGCTATTTCATCTGAATAGTCATGAATTAAGCGTGCAAATTCTCTTAAAACGTCGCTCCTTTGAGCACCAGATTTCTTTGCCCAGCTTTTTTGAGCGAAACGTGCAAGTGCGCCTGCATTTGAGATATCTTCTGGTGAAGCGATACCGGTTTGTCCAATGTTGATTCCAGTAGCCTTTTCCAAAATTTCTTCCGTTCCTCGTCCAGGTTTAACCCAGCCATTAATGTAAATTTTACCATTCCATTCATTGTTTAGTAATGGTGTTTGTGAATTGTTTTTCATTTTTTTGATTTTAATTATTATGATGGTGAATGAGAATTAAATCTCCGGATTTAATAGGTGAAAATTACAGGGGTATTGAATCAAGAACTGGGACGGATGATAAAAAAAATTAAACACATCCAAACAGTGTACAAGAAGGGCCGAATTATCCTCCTGATATTCCTAACCTAGTCTTCAAATAAAACTCGAATTTTGGAATAAATTCTTGTCTTTGTGTTTTTCTCTTTTCATCTCACTATCCATTTATAGTGCAGCAAAGTTGCTGCAATTAGCGCCTGAAAAAATGGTTAAATAAAGTGAACAAATGGTAAGTTTAAGATGCTTGTAGGTTTAGGAAAAGCATGTCACAGCCATTAAGTATAGATATTATCGTTCTTTAACTTTTGAAAATGAATACTGCATATAGAGCAATATAAAGTTTAAGGCAATGAATGGGAGCTCGCTGGCAAATCCACTTAAATCCTTAGCTTTCAGTTGGACGCAAATTGTAATCAAATCCACTGAAAACATTAAAAAATCAAGTGCATCAAATGTTTCTGGCAGCACGAATAGCAATCCGTTTACAAGTGCGATAATTCCAGGTATGATCATTTTAGGTTTATCTACTGCGTCTTTGCTGTTCATTTCTAATTGCCATTGTTGTGAATTCTGCTTAATCAAGCTTTGTTCTTTATTGAGATATGCTGCTTCTGTCATGAGCGTAGTATTTAATATGTGAGTCGTCATTATCATGTTTTTAACTAAGACAAAGTTGCAGCTAAATACATACCTGAAAAAGGTCAAAATCTGGGAGAAACAGGTCAAAAATGATGACTTATAAATGTTTGAACTTGAAAATCAAAAATGAAAACATAATTTTATAATTGAAATTTCTTTAGGCCTCTAGAGATTAAATTCTAATTGTTATGTACTGATCAAGTAAATATTAATAAGATTCAAAATAAAATATTTATCCCTGGGGGCAGATTGTATTCTTTCCAATCAAATGCAGTTACTGGTCAATGTAGATTTTAAGGCAAATTTGCAGAAGTAGGCTCCTTATTTTATAATATGCCATTATTACACTGAAAAGAAAATTTTGATTCTATTGCCGGCCGGCTGGGACCCCTGCCTATGGTTATTTGAAATAGGCATATTAGAAATACCGTAAAATAGAGAAAACAGCTTTTATACTGTTTGAATTACTCATATATAATCTTAGCTTTTACAACGCTGATTTAAAACACCGTCAATTCAAATTAATAAGGAAAATAAGTATAATTAAGTTCCCCTACATCATATTTTTCAGATTGCCGAATACCGAGCAATGCTGTATCCGCATTTTTCGATGAAGTTCCTAAATACTGTTCGGTAATTAATGAATAAGTATCTCTATTAATAGAGTTTTTCAGGAGCCTATGTGCCTCAATTAAAGGCTTGCCGTAAAGCTTCTCAAAGCGTCCTATAGTAAATTCAGATATTTCGCCGTAATGTACAATAGATTTAAGGGATAAAGATGTAACGTTGTTACCATATACTTTTAGTCTGGTAACCATTCTGTTAAATGCTAAAAGTATAGCTTCGAATTGCTGTAGGATTACATCGACGGGATAAGGTTCTCCATAACGGTAAAAAAGAATTGCATCCCCTTCTATTTCCGAGATATTAAAGAATGGATTATTGACTGTAATAATCTTTTGTAAAAGTTTGGAAACGCTGAGAAGCCCTACAGTACTTTGTGTCTCATTCACAAAGGTTGTGTACCCGCTGATGTCGACAATACATATAGTGCCTCGTTGATCAAAGGTGCTTTTTGATATTTTTGTAGTCTCTTTTTTAATTGAAGTTCTTATGATTCTCTTTTTAGGGAGAAATGTTGAGTTTTGTGATTTCATAATTATTTACTTTTTATAACTATGACAAATTTGCGGATATCCAGGGTCCCAAAAAAGGTTAATTGGGGGGTACAAATGGTGATTTAAGGAATGTAGAAGTTTGATTCATATTAAATTAGGGATTCTTTCCGCTAGTCAGCGACATTAAAAAAGCCAAATAAACAGATTTTACAACTTGTTTATTTGGCGATAATAATAATTTGTCCTTCGAATAATAACCAAGAAAGATATCTATTGACCTCTATATTGTTTTGGTGAAAAACCTGTGTTTTTCTTAAAATACTTAGTGAAATTAGTAGGATCTGAAAAAGTTAGTGTGTAGGATATTTCTGAAATAGATAATGACGAATTTTTAAGCAGACATTGTGCCTCCATAATTGTCCTATCCGTGATCCACTTAGTTATGGTTCTTCCGGTTTCCTTTTTTACTTGACTTCCCAAATGGTCTGCGCTTACAGAAAGGGCATTTGCAATTTGATTGCCATTGAAAATTTCTGGGATTCGGCCGCTTATTACGTTTCTAAAATGATCATCAAGATATTTTCTAAATTTGATAACCAATTGAGAATATCCAAACTGCTGTCCTTCTAATATTGGTGCTTCAGACAGCGTTTCTTTTACCTTGTAAAGGAAAGCGATTAATATATTAGTGATCATTTGATATTTAAATTTACTTTCCGTATTATAATGCTCAAGCAGCGTACCAAGTCTTTTTGAGATGTCTGCTTCCAAATCTTTATTTAAATATATTGGCGGAGTAGTTTCTGCAACTAAAAATGGAAATTCTTTAAATAGATCACCCATATAGTATTCTTTGATAAACTTTTCTGTAAACGAGAGGATGAAGCCTTTCCATGGTTTTTCAATTACGAAGGATTTCAAATGACCAGGGGTTGTAAAATAAAAACTTGCAGGCACTAATTTAAATTCAACATTATCAATTGTATAGCTGCCCTGGCCATCAACAATCATTAGAAAGTTGAAAAAATTGGTACGAAAAGAATCAGACCTCATCGGTTCGTCACTAAGATAACCGTCAAGACTGCTAATGGAGAAGTCGTTGTCCTGCACTTCCAACTTACCCAAAGAGAGTAAAAAATCAGAGATAGAATTGTAAGTTGTTATTTGATCTAAATTTATTCTTTTCATAGTACGTACGATTAGTGGAATTGAAGATCGAACCTTTAGGAAAGCATCACGCTTGCTATTTTCTCTGCTGCCATAATAACCGTCAGATTAGTAGCTGTTGAAGGGACATCAGGGAAAATCGAAGCATCAACCACCCTTAAATTTTTAACACCATAAACCAATCCTGCCTCATTAACAACTGCCTTTGGATCATCAGCAATACCCATTGGAACAGTAGAAGTGGGATGGTGATAAGTATCTAGTGTAGACATTATTGCCTGGATCAATTCAGCATCCTGATCTGTTTCTATTCCAGGCATAATTTCTCCTGTGAAAAAACTGCTCATGGGTAAAGTTTTTCCAATCTTTCTTGCAATTTTAACACCCGCCAACAGCCTTTCTTTGTCTGAAATTGAATCCAGAAAATTAAGATCTATGATCGGCGCATCTTCTGGCTTTCTACTTGCTAGTGTGACATTACCAACTGAAGAGGGTCTGGTTAGTCCTACAGCCAATACAAAACCAACGCCCGTCGGGCTGTATTTTGGATCCAGCAGATGTGTTGCGGTAATGTGTATGTCGAGTTCATTTCCTATACTTTCATCTGATCTTGTCCATAAAAAAGCACCAATCACTGGTGTTTGTTCACCAACCAATGACGGATCTACTGCATAGGCATTGTAATAAAAGGGATGATCAAATAGTTGGCTGCCAACAGGTAGATCTTTGACTAAAGGAATATTCAACTTTTTTAAGTCTTCAGAAGGACCAATTCCTGAGCGCAGAAGCGTTGCAGCACTGCCATAGGTGCCTGAAGAAAGAATGATATGGTTTCCATTTATTATTGTTCCATTCGCAAGCAAGACGCCTGTAGCTTCATCATTCTCGATCACCACCTTGTCTACCAGCGTGTCTGCAATGATAATTAAATTTGATCTTTTTCTTACTTCTTTGTTAAGATAAGTCATACCCGTATTCATTCGCTCGCCATTTAACACATTCATTGGATACGGACCTACTCCGTGTTGTTTATCAGCATTAAAGTCATCAATTCTTTCAAATCCGTTACTTTCTGAAGCCTCAATAAAAGCACGCTGCAGGGGACTCACTTCATCAAAACTGAGCTGATGAACAGGAAAGGGACCACTACGTCCATGCCACTCATCTGTACCTGCTGCAGTATTCTCTAATTTTTTATAAAATGGAAGAACGTCAGCCTGTGTCCAACCCTTAAGTCCATAGGCCGTCCATCGCTCAAAATCTGCCGCCGTTGCGCGGCTGCTTACCGCTCCATTCATAGTTGAACTTCCGCCAAGAACCTTTCCTCTTATGGCATGAATTGGATGACCAATGTTACCGGATACAGATTGGTATCCCCATTCAAGCCCCGGATTTCCATTCGCACCAATTATACTGCTGCTTATTAATTCTTCTGGATAGGAGTCTGGGGGAAAAATCGGACCTGCCTCGATCAACAACACTTTATGTGAGGGATTTTCACTTAGTCTCGCTGCAAGCACTGCGCCTGCCGAACCGGCACCTGAAATTATAAAATCATAATGCTGGTCTATTAAAGAATTTGAGGGTTTTGTTTCCATTTTCGTCTTGATTTTAAATACTGATTTAACTATTACAAATTTGCAGGTATTTGAAATCTTAAAAAAGGTTAAAATAATTGATGAAATGGTAAATCCAAGTATGGATTACTGGCTTCGATATTCTTTTGGCGAGAAGCCTGTATTTTTTTTGAAGTATTTGGTGAAGTTAGTAGGGTCTTGAAACGTTAACATATAGGAGATCTCTGAGATTGAAAGAGAAGTGTTTTTAATCAGGCTCTGCGCTTCTGATATGGTACGCTCTGTAATCCAGTTTGTTACAGTTTTGCCTGTTTCTTTTTTCACTACCGTACCCATGTAATCAGCACTTACAGAAAGTGCTTTTGCAATCTGGTTACTATTGGAAATTGCTGTGGCCTGACCTTTTAGTACATCTCTAAAGTGGTCATCAAGGTGTTTCCTGAATTTAATTACCAGCGAGGAATAACCAAATTGCTTACCTTCGAGGCTGGGTGCAGTTATGAGGATTTCCTTTACCTTATATAGGAACGTAATAATTAGATTGGTAAGCATTTGATCTTTAAACTGGCTTTCTGTGTTGTAATGCTCCAGCAATGTCTCAAATCTCTTGAGAAGGTCTTCTTTCAATAATTGATTTAAATAAACTGGCGGAGTCGTTTCGGCAACCAAAAATGGAAATTCTGTGAAGAGGTTTCCACTGTAATAATTTTTAATGAAAGTATCTGTAAAAGAAAGTATGAAGCCTTTCCACGGCTTTTCTATCACAAATGATTTTAAATGACCAGGAGTGGTAAAATAGAAAGTAGAGGGTTTCAACTCAAAAAAAATATTGTCAATAGTGTAACTTCCTGAACCATCAACGATCATAAGAAAATTCAAATAATTGGTTCGAAAGGATTCTGACTCCATTGGCTCATCACTTAAATATCCCTCTAGCCTGCTAATCGAAAAGTCACTGTCTTGCTCGGCAGGTTTACCCATTGATATTAAAAATTCCGAAATAGAATTGTAAGTGATAACTTTATCCAAGTTCATTTTTTTCATCGAAATTTTAATTTTAGTGAAAGGAAGAATTGCCTTTTCATTATTGTTGAAAGGTAGATATAATAATTGATAGGTCAAAAAACATTATTTAACATTAATCATGAAGCCCAACCGTTAGCTGTGGATGCTGCTTATTTAGGCTCATTGGTTAAAAAAATAACAAAACCGTTTACTGGAAGGATTAATGAAATAATAATTGTTCCAGAGCAAATATGGTGTGCAGTTCTAACCTGCCAGCCGCTGAGACTGCCTGACCTTGATGAGCTTATAATTTTTACCCAGTACTTCAAAAAAGGCAAAGGCTTGACCCTAAAAGAATACAGAGAAAGTAGTTTCTCTGTATTTTACCATTTTACCCCGCCATCTCACCTTTTATTAAGTCATACTCTACAGCATCTTTGCATTGTCATTTTAACTAAACAAAAAATTTAAAGACAATGGAAAAAAATCAAAAAGTATGGCTAGTTACAGGAGTGTCAACTGGTCTTGGTCGTGAAATCGCTAAAGTAGCTGCGGAACAAGGCAATATCGTGGTAGGTACATTAAGAAATGAAAATCAGTTTGATGATTTTTATAATCTAGTACCAGGTAATACTCATCCCATAATAATGGATGTTACAAAAAAAGAGGATATTACGGCAGGGATTGCAAAGGTGATCAGTGATTACGGACAAATAGATGTACTGGTAAATAATGCAGGCTTTGGGCTGATTGGTGCCGGCGAGGAATTTTCCGAAGAAGAAGCTCGCCAGCAGTTTGAAACTAATTTCTGGGGTGCATTCAATACCACTTTAAGTATACTGCCGCAAATGCGTAAACAGGCGTCGGGCAACATTATACAAATCTCTGCTATTGGAGGGTTTGCAGCTTATCCGGGAATGAGTGTTTATGGTGCAAGTAAAATTGCATTGGAAGGTTTTTCTGAATCATTAGCTGCAGAAGTAGCTGATTTCGGAATTAAAATTATGAGTGTATTGCCTGGTCCAATGCGTACAAACTGGGCTGGCGGTTCTTTGAAAAGTCCTAAAAAAGAAATGCCTGAATATGCAGAAAGTGCCGGTAAATTTAAAGGATTTCTTGCATCAATAAATGGTCAGCAACCTTGGAGTCCTTACAAAACGGCACAGGTAATTTATGAAGCCAGCCAAAGTGATAAAGCACCATCGCGTCTTTTTGTGGGCGATATGTCTGTTGAAAGCGCAGATAAGGTAATTGCCAAATTAACGACTGACCTTAACAACTGGAGAGAAAAGGCACTTTCAACAAAATTTGACGATGCTACTATTCCTGCACATTAATTAATTTCAAAAACAAGCAGGTTATGTTAATCAGATCCTGCTTTATTCTAAAATCATTTAAAAATAAAAATATGAAATCATTACAAAATAAAGTCGCTCTTGTTACAGGTGGTAGCAAAGGAATTGGAAAAGCATTAGTTTTAAAGTTAGCTTCCCAAGGTGCAAATATTGTGTTTAATTATGCTAAAGACGAGGCAGCAGCAAATCAAACCGTCAAAGAGATTGAGGAATTGGGAACCAAAGCACTTGCAATTAAGGCTGATTCTTCTAATATCAAAGAAATTGAAAGATTATTTTCAGAGGCAAAAGAAAATTTCGGCAAAATTGATATTGTAATTGCGAATGCTGGTTTTGAATTAATTCAGATAGCTTTTACTGATTATACCGAGGAGCAGTTTGATAAAGTTTTCAATATCAATACTAAAGGTACTTTTTTTACTATGCAGCAAGCTGCTAAGCACATTGAGAACAATGGAAGGATCGTACTTATTTCTTCAAGTACTACAGCGTATGTAAATCCAGGCTTTGCAGTCTATGGCGGAAGTAAGATAGCACCGAAATATTTCGTGGAAGTACTTGCAAAAGAATTGGGACATAAAGGTATTACGGTAAACAGTGTTATTCCCGGCGCCACTGATGAGGCTGGAATATTTCTGGACATGCCAGCGGACAGCCCTTACAAAAAGGAAATTATCGATGTGACACCATTGGGAAGAATGGGTCTGCCGAAAGACATTGCCGATGTTGTGTCCTTCGCAGTAAGCGATGAAGCTTCTTTTATAACCGGTCATCATTTTATGGCAAACGGAGGGGCAAGTATTTAATATAAAATGAAAATGAAAATAATATTAATTATACTGGCAGCTGCAACCGCAGCTGCCATGTATTTCAAACTTAAAAATAAAAAAGGCATGGCACCATCAACTGTAAATTTGAGTCTCCTTGCAAAAGTTCCCTTCTTTCAAAAATTCACAAAAGAAGAATTACTATGGGTGAAAGAAAGCGCAAATGAATTTCACTTTTCTAAAGGGGAAATTTTAAAACCTTACGAAAGTAAAGTAGATGCATATTGGATTTTGTTGGACGGAGGTTGGGAAATATCTTCAGCAAAAAATGATAAAAGTGAATTGATAGAACATTCCGTCACTTCTTTTGTAAGTCCAAATATTTCCGAAAGTGCGAATTCATCTTTGAAGGTTGTGATTTCTGAAAGTAGTTATATTTTAAAAATTTCACCTGAAAAAATGATCCAATTGAAGAAAATGCAACATTTAGTTACAACATACATTCAGGAAGGAGAGATAAAATTAAATACCTTTTAGAACATTAAGAAGATAAAATTACTGGTCTATGATTGATTGGTAAAACCTAAAGTTGATTTGCTGCTAGAAAAAGAGTCGATTCAGAAAATATTGACTACAATACTTTTGACTGCAGATATATCAATTTTTATTATTTCATAAAAGGAAATTTAGTCAGAGGTCTCTAACTTTTAAAATAACACAATATAAATAACATTACATGGAACACATTTTTAACAAAAATAAGTGGCCTGCACTAGATTATTACCAACTTGAAAATACATTGAAAACTGTCCAGTTGTGGACACAAATCGTAGGAAAAATAAGAATGAAAAAGACGCCTTGGATCAATCATTCCTGGCATGTGACATTGTACGTTTCTTCAAGTGGTTTAACGACTGGCAGCATTCCTTATGAATTTGGAATTTTTGAAATTGAACTTAATTTTATCTCACATGAATTAAATATTACCACAAGTAATGGACAACAAAAACGCATAGAATTGCGACAAGGAGCAATCGTTGATTTTTACAAAGTATTATTTGAGACTTTACGCTCTCTGCAAATAGAAGTACAAATTTTTGCTAAACCAAATGAACTACAGGAAGCAATCCCATTTGAGCAGGATCATCAGGAAAGGGAATATAATAAGGAACAGATTCAGATATACTGGAAAGTGCTAATTCAGATTCAGAAAGTTTTCACACGTTTCAGATCTGGCTTTACCGGAAAAGTTAGCCCAGTTCATTTATTCTGGGGCGCATTTGATCTGGCAGTAAGCAGGTTTTCTGGGAAATCAGCCCCAAAACTTGTAAGCAAAATACCAAATATGCCACAATTAGTGATGCAGGAAGCTTACAGCCATGAAGTGAGCAGTTGTGGTTTTTGGGCAGGAAGTAAAGATTTTCCGGAAGCATTTTTCTATTCTTATGTTTATCCCGTGCCCGAAGGTTTTGCGGATTACGATGTTTTACCACAAGAAGCATTTTACAGCAAGGATAGTGGTCAATTTTTACTACCCTACAAAGCGGTACAGAATAATGCAGAGCCGGAAAAGTATTTACTCAGTTTTCTGGAATCTACATTTCAGGCAGCCTCTGAAACAGGAAATTGGGATAAAGGTTTGCAATGCGATCTAACATCATTTGAAAAATTTTAGTGATCATTTTAACTCAATCATTAATAAAAAATTATTAAAATAAAGTACTTATGGAAATCGGAATAGATAGTTTTGCCATGTATAATAATTATTCTTCAGGCGCAGAACTTACGGCAACTGAAGCAATGGAGCAGCTACTAGAACGTATAGTATGTGCGGATGATTCTGGCCTGAATGTTTTTGGCATTGGCGAACATCATAAAAAAGGATATTTAGATTCTGCACCACACATGATTTTAGCAGCTGCAGCAGCACAGACGAAAAATATCAGGCTGAGCAGCGCTGTTTCCGTTTTGAGCGCTGCAGATCCTGTTCGGGTTTTTCAAAATTATGCCACATTGGATCTTATCTCAAACGGGCGTGCAGAGTTAGTAGTTGGTCGTGGCTCATCTATAGAAGCGTATCCCCTTTTTGGTTTTGACCTGAAAGATTACGATGAACTTTTTAAAGAAAAATTAAATCTGCTTTTGAATATCCGGGATACTGAATTTTTATCGTGGTCCGGCAAATTTAGACCCTCTCTCAATAATCAACCCATCTACCCAAGACCGCTTCAAAAATCATTACCCATTTGGCTGGGGGTAGGTGGCACGCCAGAATCATTCGTGAGGGCGGGAACATTAGGTTTACCGTTGATGGTGGCCATTATTGGAGGCGAAACCAGGCGGTTTGCACCTTTGGTAGATTTGTATAGACAAGCTGGTAAAGCTGCTGGACATTCGCCGGACAAATTATCTGTGGGTCTGCATTCGCTTGGCTATGTAGCAGAAACTACAGAAAAAGCAATTGCTGAATTTTATCCAGGTTATGCAGCAAATTTTACCGCAATAGGAAAAGAACGGGGTTGGCCGGCAGTAACCAGAGAAAGTTTTGATTCTCAGTCTGGTAAATATGGTGCTTTGATCGTTGGAAGCCCTGAAGATGTAGCTGAAAAGATTTTGCGGCATTCTGAAGCTCTGGGTGGTATTTCCAGAGTTACTTTTCAGATGGACAGTGCTGGTTTATCACATGAACATTTGAAAAACTCTATTATTTTGCTTGGAACTAAGGTAATGGATTTAATTTCCTGACAGCAACATTCGGTGACATAACTTATTACTAATACTAATACCACAAAACTTGCAATGGAATGTTTGGCTTTACAAAAAATTAATTGAAACAAAATATTAAAACAAAATATTAACAAAAAAAATAAAAAAATCATGAGCAGTTTACCAATCCGCGATCAAAAAAAGGATCACTTACTAACCCCAGAAAATTCAGTATTGATAATTATTGATTATCAAAAAGTACAAGTCAATTCCATTGCTTCAATGGATAGACAATTACTTGTTAACAACATTGCTGCCTTAGCTAAAATGGCAAAAGTTTACAACTTACCAATTATACTTTCAACGGTAAATGTAAAAACTGGTTTCAATTCCGAAACAATTCCTCAATTAAAAAAAGAGTTAGATGGTGTGCCTTCTTATGACAGAACAACCATAAATTCATGGGAAGATAAAGAATTTGTGGAAGCCATTAAAGCAACAGGAAGAAAAAAATTAATTATGACAGCTTTATGGACCGAAGCATGTCTTTCTTTCCCGGCATTAGATGCTTTAAAGGAAGGGTATGAAGTATATCCTGTTGTGGATGCTGTTGGTGGCACCTCATTGGCAGCACACGATGCAGCATTGCGCAGAATAGAACAAGCAGGCGGCCAACCTGTAAGTTTGACACAGTTATTTTGTGAACTTCAGCGAGATTGGAATCGTTCCGAAACATCCCAAGAATTTATGAAGCTTTTCATAAAAGCTGGGGGTACTGCCGGTATTCAATTTGGTTATGATGCTACCGAATAGCGTAGGTATTTTAAAATGTTTACAGTGTCAGTAAAATAGACTTTGCCCAGCTATTTTATATTTTAATGGATGAGGGTCTCTTGTTTTTTGATACAGTAGATGAAAAAGTAATAGAAGTAAGTTCCAACTTTTTCTCGAAAATAATTTCACATATGCCGGTAATGAGGCTGGGCAGTCGAATATTAAGTAGATCAGCAGACAGTTTTCCGAACGTAAGGGATATAAATATAAAGAGAAGCAGATTACATTTTTGGAAGAACTGATTACAAAAATGCACGAGAGAAGAAGAAGACTTGAGAGCTAGTAATACCTATTAAAAAATGTTTAGTGTCAAAATTTAAATTTTTCGTGATGGCAAAAAATGAAAGAAAACTCTTTTATGTTATGAGAGTAAAACAGTTAATAGAGCCTGTACTTGTAAAGCTCGAAACAATTGATTCAAAAATCTGCGGGCAGCAGGGTAAAGGAGTGAGGCCTGTGTATTACAGAAATGAAGATGTAAAAAAGATATTTGTATTGTCTAACAATACAATCATAAAATATAAAATAGACGAAATTCTTCATGAAAATAATGGCTAATACAAGTTGTTTATTCACAGCAAGTGAAAGAAAAAGGCTCCAATTTGGAGCCTTTTTGTGTTATTCTTACTTGTATTTTAATTTGAGGCTCTCCATATCTTCCATAATATTCACATCTGGAATATGAAAAATGTTATAAACGCAATTAAATATTCCAGAATTAATAACATTCCAACTTTTGGGAATTGTGGCGGGTTTCAACATATGGTTATTGAATTTGCTAAGAATGTATGTGGAATAGAGAA
>Ga0247807_10000381_pt1 | contig 27909 bp, 32 predicted proteins | sample UWRJL074202C1_FD_179931 | JGI IMG/M metagenome (GOLD analysis project Ga0247807, IMG submission 179931) | Plant litter microbial communities from Arlington Agricultural Research Station in Wisconsin, United States - UWRJ-L074-202C-1 | ecosystem: Environmental > Terrestrial > Plant litter >...
GACGACGATCCTCCGTCGGCGGCGCAGCCGGCGAGCGTCAGGGTCGCTGCCAATCCGAGCGCGACAAACGCGATGTGCTTTTTCATGATGCTCCTGTGTGGGGATGCGCTGCCGGATCGACGACGCGGTGCTGTGGTGCGGAAAATTACAGGGTGTAAATATCGAAGTCGCCAGTGAAGGTCACCTGGCGCTCGCCCGCCTCGATGGGCAGCGTAAAGCGGTTCTGTGCCGGGGGGAGCGGACAGTTGTACTGCACGGAGAACCCGCACGGTGGAACAAATGCGCGGTTGAAGTCGAGGGTGACGGCGCCGGCGGTACCGAACTCCTCGTCATCGTCCTCTGTCTCGTCCCGCTGCACAAAAAGGAATCGACCCGACGAGTACGTCGCGGTCGCGTCGGTGGCGCGGTTGGTGGTGTCGCCGAACACCAGCAGCAGGGTGCCGTCGTCGTCGAAGGCGCTGAGCGAGTAGTCGACGCCGTCGCGGGTGAACGTGATGTCGCCGGGAACAACGAGCTCGCGGCTGCCCCCGTTATCGCGGATGTGCTCGAACGGAATGGTGCGCTCGCCGGAAACGGGCGTGAACTGCGCCTCGATGACCCAGTCGGGGTTGTACTCGAACGCCGTCAGTGAGTCGAAGGCCGCAATGGCGGGGGAGGCCGCGTCCCAGAAGCGCAGGCCGTGTTCGGGCTCACCGGTGTCGAGGTTCTGGCGCGTCAGGCGTGTGATGGTGACGGTGGGGGATGCTTCGGCCGTTGCACTCTTAAATGCGGCATCGGCGTCGACGGTCGCGGGTAGCCAGCGGGTCTCGACGAGCGACAGGTTGCCGGTCGCGCTGGTGACGGCGGCATGGCGCGCGGAGCGCCATTCGTCGAAGGCGGCCTGGGCGTCCGCGCGCGGGGACGTAGTGGTGGGCGAGGTCATGATTACTCATTTTCGATCGACACGGATGGCTCAGCACAATCGTGTGTCGCCCTATGACAGAGCAAACCAGAAAACGGAGTCGAATTATTCCGAGCGGGTGGGTCGCAGTCCCGCCAGGAGGATGTCGAGCAGCAGTGCGCGGTCGTCGGGAGACCCGAGTCGCACTGCGTGCTCGATGCCACAGACCAGGTGCGAGAGCTGGTCAATGGTGACGTTCTGGCGCACGGCGTCCGTGTTTTTCGCGCGGTCGAGCACCTCGGAGAACGTGCGGTAAATCTCGATCTTGGCCGAGCGCACTTCCTCTTCCTCGTCCTCGGGGGAGAGGAGCACAGTCTGGAGTCCGCCGTCTTCGAGCTGCAGCGCGAGTGCTTCGCGGAGGTAGAGGGAGAACGCCGTTGCCGGGTCCGGTTCGGCCGCGGCCAGGCGTGAGACGCCGAGCATCCGCTCGATGGTGTCGACCGTGAGCGCCTCAATCAGCGCGTGCACGGTGGGGAAGTGTCGGTACACGGTGCCAACTCCGACCCCGGCCTCACGAGCGACATCGTTCAATCGGAGGGTGTGGGTGTCGTGGGTTCGCGCGACCTCGAGAATGCGCGCACGACTGCGGGCGGCGTCGGAGCGGAGTACTGGCATCTGTCGAGTCTATCGCGAAACGGATTGTTCATCCGTATTGTGCTAGCGTCTAAGTGGATAGATCATCCACTTAGCTTCATGCATCGACTCCGCCTATCGAAACCGAGGACACCATGACCTGGAACCCGACCCACCTCCCGACCCAGTCGGGCCGCACTTTTGTCGTCACGGGAGCTACCGCCGGAATCGGCTACTTCGCTGCCGAGCAGCTGGCTGCTGCGGGTGCCCATGTGGTTCTCGCGTCCCGTTCGGAGTCAAAACTGCGGGTAGCGCAGGATGCGATTCGCTCGCAGGTGCCCAACGCGTCGCTGGGCTCCGTTGTGGTCGAGCTGGGCTCTCTCGCCTCGGTCGACGACGCCGCTGCGGCGCTCGCCGAGTTGCCTCGCCTTGACGGCATTCTGCTCAACGGCGGCGCGATGAGTATGGGTGGCAGAGCAACCACCAGCGACGGCCTCCCCATGCTGCTCGGCACACACGTTGCCGCGAACGTGCGCCTGGTCGCGGGAGTTCTGCCCGCGCTGGTCGCGAGTGCCACAGCCCACACCACGGTCGGCCGGATCGTCCACGCCTCGACCGGGTTTGTGGGGCTCAAACGCTATGACCTCAACCGCGTGACTGCGATTCCGCGGACGGGCATCGGCGCTTACACCAAGGCGAAAACGGTCACCGAGGTGTTCGCATTCGAACTTGACCGACGCCTGAAAGCCGCGGCTCTGCCGGTGGTCTCGGTGGTCACCCGGCCGGGTGTGGGGGTGGATGCCAAGACGCCGCAGCGCGCGGGCATCCGGGATTCGACCACGCCCTACCAGCGCAACCCCTACACACCCTGGGCTCAGGGCAAGGACACCGCAGCCTGGTCGTCGGTGCGCGGGCTGACCGATCCGGCTGTGCGCGGCGGCGAGTACTTCGCGCCGAGCGGTGGCCAGCGTGGCGAGCCCGTGGCCGTGCCGCGGTTTGAGCACACAGCGAACTCGGCGACCGCCGCTGCGGTGTGGCGTCAGCTCGAGGAGCTCGCCGGGGTGCAGCTGGCGGTCTAACGGCTGCGGCGGGCTGATACTCCGCGGGTATCAGGGCAGCATGCATCGGTATTGGACGCCGCTATCTCGCCTTGTCAGCATTGGGCTCGTGATAACAACCAAAACAGCGCTCGTCACGGGCGCAAACAAAGGCATCGGATTCGCCATCGCCCAGGGGCTCGGTAGGGCAGGTTTCACTGTTGCCGTGGGTGCACGAGACGAGCAGAAGCGAGAGGACGCGGTTGAGCTGCTGCGCGCAGGGGGGATCGATGCGTTCGGAGTGGCTCTCGATGTCACCTCTGATGGCAGTGTCGCCGCCGCGGCAGAAGCGATCGAGCAGAGGACGGGGAGGCTCGACGTCCTTGTTAACAATGCAGGCATCGGCGGAACCACCGAGGCCGGGGCGCAGGTCCCCTCTACGTTGCGCCTGGATGTTCTGCGCGCCGTGCTCGAGACGAATGTCTACGGCGCCATCCGGGTAACGAACGCCATGCTGCCTTTTCTTCGCCAAGCGGACTCGGCACGCATTGTGAACGTCTCGAGCAACATGGGTTCCTTGACGTTACAGACGGGGCCTCAGATGGCTGCCTATGCGCCATCCAAAACCATGCTGAACAGCATCACCGCGCAGTACGCCCGCGAACTCGCCGACACCAACGTGATTGTGAGTGCGGTCTGTCCAGGCTATGTGGCCACCGATTTCACTGGCTTCAACTCACCTCGGTCACCCGAACAGGGCGCGTTGACCGCCATTCGACTGGCGACTGCTCCGGACGACTTTCCGAGCGGCGGTTTCTGGGATGACGCGGGGCCCGTCCCTTGGTAATGACGGCCCCCGTCACTCCGGGCGCATCGAGCCGCTCTATGCCGAGAGGCGAGTTCTCTGAGCGGCAAGATCGGTGGCGATGCGCACCACGGCGGCGATCTCCCGTGAACGGCTGAGAGCAGGCCACGCGATGACGGTGGTCACGTGGACGGCGTCGAGCACGGGAACGGCGACGTGTTCCGGCCATTGCCAGGCGCGACTCGACGCGGGAATCACGAGAAGTGTCTTCTCGAGTGCGACCAATTGTGCGATCTGGGACTGCGAGCGAACCTCTGGGCCGGGTCCCGCCGGATAGGTGCCGTCAAGACGGGGCCATCGAGCCAACGGTAGATCCGGCACATCGGAGATCTCGGCCAGCGTGAGCTGCTCGCGGAGCGCCAATGGGTGACTCGCGGGCACTATAGCCACCTGGCTCTCGACGACAAGATCTTCGGTGTCGAACCCGTGCAGGTCATCGACCGGCCGATGCATCAGGGCGAGGTCTGCTCGGCCATCGCGGAGCAGGCCGGCTTGTTCCCCGACCTCGCACAGCACAACCTCGACGGGCGGCACGCCCAGGGCTGCTGACACCGCGTCGAGAAGCTCGCGCAGCAGTTCGTGCGACGCGCCGGCCTTCGTTGCGAGCAATAGAGGCCTGAGTGGATGCCCGGCGCGCTGAGTCCTGCGCGCCGCTGCGGCAACTGCATCAAGCGCCGTCCCCGCTTCGCGTTGAAGCACGGCGCCGGCTTCGGTCAGGGCGACACCGCGCCGGTCCCGCTCGAAGAGTTGCACGCCCAGGCGAAGTTCTAACTGCCGGATGGCCCGGGAGAGTGGCGGCTGAGCCATGCCAAGCGATTCGGCTGCTCGGCCAAAATGCAACTCCCGCGCCACCGCGCTGAAGTAGCGCAACTCGCGGGTCTCAAGATCGCTCACGTGTTCACCTTACGTCAGTGATACCCGCCAGGTATCACTCGAGTTCTCGATGACTTTGGGCGGAGGGGAACCAGGCAACGTTGTGGAACCTCAAGCATGTCGAGGCACGCGAGAGCGTTTCAGCGGAGGCTGGGATACTGAGCGGATGGAAGACGATACGAAGGCTGGCGCTGGTGGGGATGCAATGGGCGGTGCCCTCGGTGCGCGTCTGCTCGCCCCGAATTCGAGCGGCGTGTGGTGCTTCATCAACAACTTCGCGACCTATGGCGCCCTGGTCCGCTCCGGGTTCGATTGGATCGCCCTCGACGCCCAGCACGGCGAGTTCGATCGGCAGGCGCTGGTCGCGGCTGGCCGGGCGCTCACTGCCGGTGGGCAGTCGTTCGCCGTGCGGGTGGCTCGAGTGGATGCGGGCGATATCGGATTGGCGCTCGACGCGGGTGCGTCCACGGTGATTGTTCCGCATGTCGACACCGTCGATGATGCTCGGTGCGTGGTCGCTGCGGCGCACTATCCGCCGAGGGGATCGCGCAGCTGGGGTCCGCTGGCACCGCTGTGGGGACACGAAGCGCCCACCGCTGCGGACGCCGCGCCCCAGGTCGCGGTCATGATCGAGTCGGCGCAGGCGTTGTCCTCCGTGGAGGACATCGCGGCCGTGCCCGGTGTTGACCTCCTTTTTGTGGGTCCCTTTGACCTCGCCCTCTCGCTGGGTGTTCCACTCGATGACCTGATCAACGACGCCCACGGTCCGCTGGCGCGTATCCGCGATGCTGCGACAGCCGCGGGAATCGGCGTGGGTGCCTTCGCGGGAACGCCGGAACGCGCACGGGTACTCCGCGAAATGGGATTCGGATGCCTGGCGGTGGCGACCGACACGGGCGTGATCGCTGCCGGCGCCGAGACCGTTCTCGGCCGGTTGTAGCCATGGCCGTCAGTTTCGAGTGCGTCACTTCCTCGCCTCGGTCGGCGAGCGACATGTTTGACCTCGCGCGGGACATTGACGTGCACACTGCCTCGCAGTCCGATTCCGGCGAACGAGCAACGGGAGGTGTGACGGGTGGGCTGATCGGCTGGGGCGAGACCGTCACCTGGAAGGCGCGCCACTTCGGACTTCCTCTGAGCCTCACCAGTCGCGTGACCGAGTTCGATGCACCGCATCGTTTTGTGGACGAACAGACGCGCGGACCATTCCGGGTCTTCCGCCACGAGCATCTCTTCGAGCCCGCGGGTTCGGCTTCGGCTTCGAGTTCGGATTCCGATTCGGGCTCGGTGATGACCGACCGGGTGCAGTTCACAGCCCCGTTCGGCGTGGTGGGGCGTCTGGTCGAGAAGCTGGTGCTCGAGCGCTACCTCCGGCGGTTGATCGAGGAGCGCGGCCGGTTCCTCGCCGGCCGCTGACCCGCGCATACAACCGCGGTCGCGGTTCAGTACTGTCAGTGCATGTCTGAACCCTCAGTAGCTGTGACCGTGCGAAACGCTCGACCCAGCGACATCCCGAACCTCATCGACTTGATGCGGGAACACGCGGCCTACGAACGCGCTGCCCCGCCGGCAGACGATGTGGCTTCTCGGCTCAGCGACCTTCTTTTTGCGCCGGCACCGCGCCTGCACGCGAGAGTCGCCGAGGTGGACGGTGCACTCGTGGGCTACACCACCGCAAGCCTCGAACTTTCGACCTGGCGGGCGTGGGAGTACCTGCACATGGACTGTCTGTTTCTGCGCGAGGGCACACGGGGTGCGGGTGTTGGCGGGATGCTTCTGGGCGCAGTTCGTCAACTGGCAATCGACCTCGGTGTCGACGAAGTGCAGTGGCAGACCCCGGACTGGAACGAGGGCGCCGTGCGTTTCTACGACCGAACCGGGGCCGTGAGGCGCGCCAAGCAGCGCTACACGCTCGTCGTCGCCTCAGTGGCGTAGCCGGAACGAAGGACCAGGTGCCGGGACCAGTCCATCGTGGAACCGTATTTGTCAGCCGCGAAGTTCGTGCGCGGGTCCACCGGTTTCGATGATGGCGTCGTCGGATGCGGTGAGGTGCAAGCAGTACGAGAGGTCCTCGCCGTTGCGATCAATGTCCGTGATGCCGACGCGGTAGAACACCTCGCTCCCGTTGTCGTCGAGCACCGCCCCGGCAACCTCCGCGTCCGCACGGGTGAAGCCGACGGGGACGCCGCTGTCGGTCTCGGCGGTCAACGAGCCGTCTGCCGCGGCGGTGACGCCGAAGCTCCCGTTCGCGTATCGGGTGTCTGCGGGAGCGTTGATCTCCGATAGCGATGCGCCGGCTGATTCGTAGATGATGTAGTCGGGGTTGGCTGCGTCGGCACCATTGGGTGTGACGACCGGCTCCTTGCCGATGGCCGCAGTGAGGGCCGCGATCATGGTGTCGTCCACGGGAACAAAGTAGGAGAACGAGGCCAGGGAGGATCCGTCGTCCGAGAGGATCTGCAGCGTCTCAGCGGACAGTTCCAGGTGGCGGCCTCGACCGACGCCTCCGCGGGAGCTGTCGGTGTCGACGTCGCGGTGTTGACGAATCCGCGCACGATGACGGGGCAGCGGGTTCCGTTGCAGCGCTGCACCCCGTGAGGATGAGTGCTGTTGCGAGGCCAATGACAATGGCGCGTTTCTTCACAGTGGTGCGCCTTTTTGAAATCGACACCAGTGCGGAGCCATTGCTGGTTATGAGCGTCCGAGATGACTGGGTAGAACTTGTTGTCTACTCGTTACCCAAGCAACGGCAAGTTGCGATCATTCGTGCCGTGTCTGCGGTGAAAAGACGACTTTCGCGATCACGAATACCCACGCACCCAACGTCCACGGGGTTTTTCGTAGTTGTAACGACGCGATCGAAGGAGTACCCGGTAGCGACAAATTCACTGACGTTCAGTGCACGACTCTGACCGGGGCACAGACTTGAGCCTCATTCGAATGGAATTGAGTCCGATCCGAACAGAGTTGGTCGGCACCATTCTTGCTGATCATTATGATTCGACTATGGCCGACCCTTTCGAAAGTGACTCATCCTCGTCCGATCTGCTAATCGATCCGCTGCGGTCAACCGTTTCCCCCGTGAAGATGATTCAGGCACGTGGCGTCTTGGGTGAGTTCAACTACTTAATTGACTTCACAGCCGAATTTCCGCACCCCGCTAATGATCGGGTAAAAATCATCTACGCGGAGAACGGTCGGGGCAAGACCAATCTGCTTAGGGCCGTTTACTATCTGCTCCACGCCAATGCAGAGAGCTTACAAGCGCTTATTGAAATTCCTATCCGCGATCTGAAAATCGAATTCGTGAACGGGTCTTTCCTCAAGCTTGCGCGGGCGACGGATCTTGACGGAGCATTCACCACCACCGTTTCGTGCCCAGCGCCGGGTGGCGGGACTATCAGTGAAGAACTGACTCTAGCGATCGACCCGACGGACTTCGGGTCTCGAATGTATAAGCGAGTCCTGTCGAATAAAGACAACTATTTGGACTACATCGAGCGTGTACAGTCTCTCTCGCGGTCGACTGTGTTCGTAGGCGATGATCGTCGTGTACTTTCCTCGGCAGACGACGTAGAGGCGTCCACCCGCCCCTCCGCCTGGGAGCGAGATGTAGATATCTCTTCGTCCCGAGTCCGAAACACACCGTCGGGACGCACGCTTGAAGTTGGCGAGACCCTAGACAAAGTAGAACGGGCGTTCACTCGGTTGACGCTGGAGGGGATTGCGCGCGACCGTCCTTCGCACGCACTAGGCGTCTATTCGCAGATCACTTCGAACGTCCTAACAGGTACGAGTGTTTCTCTCCTCGCAGCGAAAGCACGAGAGGATCTTCTCGTAAAAAGCAAAGCTCTGTTGCTGCGAGGTGCGCGCTTCGAAAGGTACGGGCTGATTCGGCTTCAGCAGGTTAAGCAGATTGTGGAACAGCTGACGACCACACGTGCGAATGACACCAGAGTTAAGTCATTACACGGAATCATCGATCCCTATCTGTCGAGTCTCAGCGACCAGATGGACTCGCTTGCGGAGACTCAGAAACTTATTGATACGTATGTAACTGCTGTGAACAATTTTCTAGACCGAAAGTCAATGAGATTCAACGCAGCAAATGGCATTTTGCTATTCGACAAGCACGGAAAGCGACTGCGCCCTGACAATCTCTCGAGTGGCGAAAAGCACTTGCTACTCCTGTTGAGCAATGCTGTACTTGCAACCGATCACGGATCCTTATTGATAATCGACGAGCCGGAATTGTCCCTCGGATTGGCTTGGCAGAGAAAACTGATCCCTGAGTTGTTGCGATGCACGGAGGGAAGCAATGTGCAGTTTCTTGTTGCGTCTCATTCGATGCAGATCATCGGGGACCTTGACGGGCTAGTCCAACCCACCGAAGAAATCGCATGAGCCACCAGTCAGGTCCGAGGCTGCGTCCTCAGGAGATGATTCGTGAAGCCGAGCTCACAAAACAGAAGTTTCTGGTTGTTGAAGGGCCTACGGATCGTAACTTCTATTCGCGGTGGCTCACGGGCAATGTGGGGCAAGGGCTCAGTGGTCAAGAAGTGATTGTGGTCGCTGTTGAAACTATCGATTTGCCCGCTGAGGACCTGCTCCAGATCGGGCTAAACGACGGGAATCGCTCGCGTGTCCTACTTTTTGCCTCTCTCGCAGCAGACAGTGCGGCCGACATTAGATTCATAGCTGATCGAGATTGCGGTCACAATGTTTCTGATTTCAAGATGCACGGTCTTTTGTGGACGGACTACCCCGCTCTCGAGAGCTACGCGTTCACCGGACAGATACTTGGAATCTTGAATGCCCACTTCCTGGGCGAGCGCCTTCCCTCAGGTGATGTTCTCGTGCGCGATTTGTCCAAAGTGTTGCTTGAGCTTTTCACCGTTCGTATGCACAACGAGCACCTGCCAACCCCCAACCTTGCAAAAGGCTTCCCGAAAAATTCCAAGAAACCCTCCGATTTTGATGTAACGAAAACCGTTGACTCGTCAATTGGCGCGGCCAGCGTGACGTATGTTCGACCGCAGTTCGTAGATCCGAGGGAGATCGTCTACGGCCACGATCTCGCAGAGATTCTCATGCACCTATATGGGAATGCGATAAAAACCCAGGCTGGATATTCTCGTAGCGAGGCGCTCGAGAATGCCATGCGTGCCGTATTGCTTATCGAAAAATCGATCGGCTCAGAACCACTTTTTGTCGAGTTAGGGAGTTGGGCGGTCGGCGCGGCAGATGTTGTGGAACTAGCCGCGTAAAGAAAATGTTCACACAGAACACTTCTAGCGTGAGATTCCCGACATAGCGGCGCGTCCATTCTTTTCGGTCGATGACGCTTCGTCTGCACGCCTTGCCGCGCGATCGCTCAATTCCTCTGCAAGGGTCTACAGCAACGCTTTGCGGGCAGCTGCTTGGTCTATCCGTGTGATCGGCGCAACCCAGCGGCGCAGCGGGAGGTCGAATAACCGCGGACGGCGAATAACTGAGATTATTCGCCTCGGCCACTAAGGGCAGTCCGGCACCCTTCACTGCGCCGAACTGCCCTCGCGAATCCGAGCTAGGGCGCCCGGACTATTGATCCGTCTGATTACGCAGTCGGCGTGGTGGTTAAGGACGGTGAGCCGGAGAGTCCTGACTCGGTCTCAACGAGGATCTCGTCGACATCGTGGTAGCCCTTCGGGTTACGCACAAAAATTGCCACGCCCACCGCGACGGTGATGGCAACGCATCGCGCTACAACCAATGCATCGTGCAGGCCGCCGACAAACGCGCCCCGAGCGAGAGCCGTTGTTGCGGCATTGAGCGAGGTCGGCACAATGCCCTGGGCAACGGCAACGGCAACGGCAACGGCAACGGCAACGGCCTCGGACTCGGCGAACTCGGACGACCCGAGCCGTGAGGAGACACCCGCCGAGACCACGCTGAGGAGCACCGCGGTGCAGAGTGCTCCACCGAGCTGGAAGGAGGTCGCCTGACGCCCACCGGCTGCGCCCGCCAGCTGCACGGGTGCGCTGCCGACGATCGCTTCGGCGCCGGCTGTCATCACCATTCCGACACCGAGGGCGAGGATGACAAACGGGATCGCCATACCGAGGTAGGCGGAGGTTACGGTGATCGACATCAGGCCGAACAGCGAGCTACCAACGAGAAGCAGACTGACGGACATGGTGACGCGGATGCCGATCTTGCTCACTGTTAGGGCGCCGATTGGCGACGCGATGATCGAGGCGGCGCTGAGGGGGAGGAGTATCACGCCGGCGTTGAGGCCGGGCTCGCCGCGGAGGTTGAGGAGAAAGAGTGACAGAAAGCGGATCACACCGAACAGCGCAAAGGAGTTCGTCGCGACGGCCAGCGCGCCGATGCTCAGCGTCGGGTTGCGGAACCGCGACATGGGTAGCAGGGGGGGGCACGCGGTTTTCGACCGGATCCCGCTTGCGGCCATATGTAACCCCCAGGGGAAAGTCGACCTGACTAGTCGAGCGAGGGAGTCACTCCGAGTAGCTGGTTCGCTCGTCGTCTGACTCTCTCGATGTCGATGGGCATCTCGCTGCTGTCGGAGCTCGCGTGTATGTCCACGTTATCCGCGGAAGTCATCCCGCTTTCGCGCGCCCGTTCGGCAACGCCCTTTGCAAAATGCTCATGCATTTCATCACTGGCGTGCTTGAGGACATTGTCAAAGAAATCGTCAAGGTTGCCTGAAATGGTGACGCTCATAATATTCTCCTAGGCTCGTCTAGGCTCACAGTAGCGCCATTGAACGAGGAAAGCTCGGTAATGCTTTCATAGGGCAACAAGTCCCCTTTTCTGGTGCGTGCGACCTCTCTCCGCCGGCGAATGTCACAGGAAGTCGTCGTAGTCCATCATTCCGATTGAGCGCCCGCGAACGCTCGCTGCAGCGCGGCCTGCTCGTGTCGGTAACCGAGCGTTTCGTAGCCGATCACCACAACGAGAGGAGCGGCTGCCGTAATGAGCAGCGAGACGCCCATCGAGACGCCCACGCCGACCAGCACCACGGACAGCGCGAGAAGGGCGACGGTGCCGAGGATCAGGCCGGCGTGGAACGGGTCGAGGGCGGCGACCAGGTATGAGTACAGGGCAAAGACGACCAGCACAAACACGAGCACCGGGATCACGACGGTCAGCACGGCAGCTGTTTCGCTGATGCGAGCCTCGCCCTCGATCGAATAGGCCGCGACGTGCAGGCCCGCGCCGGTGGCGGCGATCGACGTGAACAACAGCATGTGGGAGTAGCCGAGCACGAGGGCCCGCTGACGGAAGCGATGCAGGATGAGGCCGGCGGGAACGATGAAGTAGGTCCACCACATGCCGAAGGTCAGGGCTGTTCCCGCGATGATCACAATGATCGCTTCGGAGCTCCACCCCTCGTGCTCAACAATCGCGGAGACGGACGCGATGGTGCCAAAGATGCTTTCACCGAGCGCGATGATGATCAGCAGTCCGTAACGCTCGGCGAGATGATGGGCGTGCCACGGGATGCCGCCGACGCGACGTTCCACAAACCAAGGGCCAACGAAGTCGAGAATCACCACAATCACGATGACGGTCAGCAACACGCCAAGGGGAGTGGTGCGGAGGAACAACAGGGAGATCCATCCGACCTGCGCAAGGGAGATTACGCTTGCGCTCGCAAGGCTTGTGCGTCGACGGGACGGATCGTGCCGAGCCGCGCGAAGCCACTGGGTGACGAGCGCCAGGCGAATCACGACGTATCCGGCGACCATCACGTCGTTGTGGAGGGGCTCGCCTGCGTCGATCGAGTGGAACATCGCGGGTAGTCCCAGCGCCAGGATGAGCACGCCAACCATTTGAATCATGGTGGCGACGCGCGAGACCCAGTCGTCGGTGTCGTAAGCCGAGGCGAACCACGTGCAGTTCATCCATGCCCAGGTCACCGCGACCATGGCGAACACAAACCCACTGACCCCGGCGAGAAAATGTCCCTCTGCGAGCAGGTGGGCAAGCTGGTCGGCCGCGAGTCCGAAGGCCACCACGAAGGTCAGGTCGAACAACAGCTCGAGGGGAGTGGCCGCGCGGTGGGACTCGTTCGGGTCCCGCCCCGTCATTCGGCGAAGTCGGTGCTGCAACGACGAGAAATCCACGCGCGCCTCAGTCATAAAGGGATTTTGGCCGGTGTGGTTCGTGCGCAACAGGGCTCGGTGTCAGAAAGTCAGGGTTTTACTGCGCAAGATCTGCTGCTCAATGCCATGGGAGGAGCTGTCACAGTATTTTGATTAGTCCGCCGTCAATAAGGAAGGAGGCGCCCGTGACGTTTTCGGCTCGATTGCTCGCAAGAATCAGAGCGAGATCCGCGACCTCTGAGGGTTGCGTAAACCTACCCGTGGAGACGCCGCCTTGGCTTGCACGACGCTATCGCGAGCGGTGTCGAAGTTGACGCCCAAGTTGCGCGCGGCTGTCGCCGCGACACCGTTCTCGCCGAGCCAAAGCTGCGTCGCGACGGGCCCGGGGCTGACGGTATTGAACCGGATGTTTTGAGCGCCAGACTCTTTTGAGAGCGACTTCGAGAGGTTCCAGACCGCCGCTTTCGCGGCGGAGTAGTCGACGACTGGCGGGTCGGGGAGAACGCGGTTCACCGATCCGATCGTCACAATATTTCCGCCTCCCCGCTCAATGAGAAGAGGGATCGCTGCACGAGTTGTGCGAAGAGCGGCGAAAAACTGAGGTTGAAGGTGTCCAGCCACTGATCATCGGTGATGGCCAAAAACCCGTCGAAGCGGAAAGCGACGGCGCTCACGTTGTTGACAAAGATGTCGAGCCCGCCGAAATCGGAGGAATGCACAACGAGTCGTGTGGGCGCATCCGGATCCGCCAGGTCGACGCTTTCGACCAGAATGGTCCCCATCGGCCGCCACAGGGACTCGTCACTATCCTTGACGCGTGGACAGCTCAGATTTTGTCGTGAACAGCTATCGATCTGCCGGGAAGGTCGTGATCAGGTCAGCGATTTCGCCAATCTCGCTGCAGGCAGCTCGCCCTCGTCTAGCAGATCTTAAGGCGATGCTCGGTCAAGCGATTGGTAAGAGTAGCGACTTTCTCATGACACACGACGTCGAAGTTACATTGACGTGGTTCGTTAGCGAACATAGCCGTTATCAGACCCACGTCGCCGCCGACCTTGACAACGTCATCAAGCCCCTCCTCGATGCGGCGACGGGACCAGACGGAGTCATGATCGATGACAATCAGGTTCAGTCCATCCGCGCTTCATGGATGACGCCGGGATCATGGGGAGAGGGATTCGAGCTCACCATAGCGTCGCTGAATCCCGACGACACGATTCAGCGGGAAGGCACTGCGTTCGTAGAGTTCGCGCCCGACACCTGCTACGTGCTGCCGGGGGCTTGCCGGGAGGCGTGGCCCATCCTCTTTGCAAGTTATCGGCAGTATGTGGACGCTCGGGCCAAGTGCACTGCGGTAGGAGTTGCCCCGGCCAACCTGTCGTCTTTCGCGCCGATCGCTCGACCGTGGCATAGCCAACGTCTGAGACTTCAGCGGTTTCCAGTGCTGTCCCATACTCATGACTTTGGCGCGCCACACTTCCGAAGCGGAGAGTTTAAACGTGACGGAGCTAGAGGTCTGGACAATGGGGCGCTTCCGATACCGTCGGACTATGAATGACGACGTTGTGCTCACGTTTCGAATTCGTCTCAGAGCGCTCCAGTGGACCAGCTCACTCCTGCGCCAGCTGAGTCATTCAACTGATGAAGAAGCAGTTCTGATCGCAGCCAACTGGGCATTGAGTACGGTCTACGACCTTGCAGAGGCATACTGGCGGCTTCGGCCCGACGTGGGCAGAGCGACCGCTGTGCAGGACGCCCACTTTGAGTCCCTGCCCGGTGGTGACAAGGTCGGCGGCTTGCTCGTGGCGCGGGCCAAAATGACCCACGAGCTGGCCCGGGTGAGCTCACTCAGCAGTCTCCGCCAACTGCCCTACGACTTTGCCGGCTTGACCGACTGGGCATGGGCAGTGCCAACGTGGCCTACAGGGGACCGTTTGGGCAAGCGAACCGCGTGGTACCAGGACCACGTGAGTGAACGTGCCCTGTGGGTCCCGATCGATGAAGCTGAGTGGTGGTTCAGCGAGCACGGCCCGCAATTCACGACTGGTGAGGCAGTTCAAGCGTCTGACGAGTGGATCACGGGATTGACGCCAGTCTTTTTGGACGCTGATGAGATCGAACTTGCTCAGAAACTGCAAGATGCCCGGAGCGAAGCTTTGGGTGGCAATGCTGTCCGGGAGGGGTTGGCCGGTCGTTGACGTATTACAGAATTATCGGCGGATCGACCGCTCTGCCCGGCATCCGGTGCCGAGCGGACAGGCGAAGTTTGGATTGATCGGCTTCTTTGCGTGAGAATGCCCCCACTAGCGTGTTACGCGACAGAGTGGTGCCCCCAGGCAGATTCGAACTGCCGCCCCTGCCTCCGGAGGGCAGTGCTCTATCCCCTGAGCTATGGGGGCCCAGTACCTAAGTAGATTAGCAGGCATGAGCGACTCCGAATCTCTCCGTACCCGGCTCCGCGCGCTGAAAGTCTTTGGCGGCGAGCTTCCGACCTTCGATACCGATGCTGCGCCCGATGCGCCACTGCCTCTCCTCGTTGAGTGGCTCAACGGCGCAATTGATGCCGGGGTGGTGCAACCGCAGGCGATGGCTATTGCCACGGCATCCACCCAGGGCATGCCCTCAAATCGCACTCTTCTTCTCAAAGATGTTGACGACGATGCCGTCTGGTTCGCGTCCCTCTCGAGTGGACCAAAGGGTCACGACATCGCCACCAACCCGCACGCCGCCCTCAATCTCTATTGGCGCGAACAGGGTCGCCAGGTGCGCATTGTTGGACGCGTCGAGCCCGGCCCCCGCGCCGTGAGCGAGGCTGATTTTCTCGCGCGGCATCCGAACGCCCGTGCTGGCGCTATTGCCGGGCCGCAGAGTGAGCCGCTCGATGATTATGAAGCGGCGGTGGATGCTGCGCGGCAACGCATTTCGGATGATCCCGAGTACGTTCCCGACGACTGGACTGCCTATCGAGTGATCCCGGACTCCGTCGAGTTTTGGCAGGCGGAACGCGAGCGGGACCAGGTGCGACTGCGCTACCGCCGCGAGGGTGATGGCTGGGTGCGCGAGCTGCTCTGGCCGTAACTGCGAACACCGATACTGAGCACGGACTTCGGGCGGCGACTGCTGGCCCATGATTTACCATCAGAGAGAAACAATGACGACGATCTCGGGCAACACCGCAGCAACTGACGACAACTCGAGCATGGACCCACGGGAGCGCGACGTTCGCGACCGGATGGATCGACATGAGCTCTACACCGACGCGGGGGAGGGCTTGGAGTCGCTGACCGAGGAACGGCTCCGCGGTAAGGACCTCGCCGACGACTTCAACGCCACGCGCGCTCGGGATGACGACGGTCGCAAGCGCATCCTCTCCGAACTGCTCGGCAGCATGGGGGAGAACGTCTGGATTGAGCCGCCTCTTCGTGTCGCCTACGGCAACCATGTGCACCTGGGAGACGGGGTGTATGGCAACTTCAACCTCACCCTGGTCGACGACGTCAACATCTACGTCGGCAACCGTGTGATGTTCGCGCCCAACGTCACCATCACCACAACGGGGCACCCGATCCACCCCGATCTACGTCGCGACGGATCGCAGTTCTCCGCGCCCGTGTCTATCGAGGACGACGTGTGGATTGGTGCCGGCGCTATCATTCTGCCCGGTGTCACCATTGGTGCCGGCTCTATCGTTGGGGCGGGAAGTGTGGTGACCGGGAACGTCCCCGCCAACGTGGTGGTCGCCGGAACTCCTGCCCGCGTCATCCGCGAGATCACCGAGGCAGATCGGGACTTTCACTACCGCCCACCTCGCGATCTTGTCGCGGGGGCGTGACAGTCGTCTCGTAACGGGGTTACGATTCGTAAGTGAGTAAATCGGGTCTTGAGGAATGGCAGCGTATCGACGATACGGAGTGCCTACACTCCGTCGCGGTCTTCGAGACTGTCGGCAAGCGGTGGTCGGGTGGCATTCTCCTCGCGCTCGCTCGGGGCGCAGAACGGTTCAGCGACATGCTTGCCGCTGTGCGTGGACTGTCCTCCCGCATGCTCGCCCTTCGCCTTCGGGAGCTTGAGGAGGCAGGACTCGTGGATCGCGACGTCAGCCGCACGATGCCCGTGACGGTGCGCTATCGACTCACCCCGCAGGGGCGGGAGCTGCTCGCCGCCCTCCAGCCTGTTGCGCGTTACGCCGGCAAGTGGGCTCCGGCTGGTGCGGATGCGGTCGAGTCTTCAGCGGGCGCACAAATCCGGGCATAGGGAGCGCAGCGGACCGTTGGTAGCGACGAGCTATGCCCTGGATCGTTCGGTGTGGTCCGCGAGTATCGCGGCAAAGTGCACAGTGATGTCATCGCGCACGATTTCGCTCAGTCCGCCGGCGATGAGTGTGGAATGTGTGCCAACATTCGCCACCTTCGAGCTGGCGATAACGAAGTCCGCGCCGCCGCGCGCAGCGATAGCGACAAGCGCGGCAACGACCTCCGCGCCGTAGCCATGGCCAATGTGTTCGGGAACAATCCCGAACGTGATCTCCACGGCCCCGAACTCGTCTGGCGGGCCAAGAAAACCCGCTCCGCCGATAACGAGTCGACTCGCCTCAAGAGCGATTTGATAGTGCGTGAACGGCCCCACAATCATGCCGTCGTTATGTTCGACGATCAGCGAGTGGATCATGTCGCGGTCAACGGGCAGAGGGTAGGCGTGAGCCCAGGTCTCGCCGGAACGCCGCTGGCCCTTGAGTGTGCGCTCGGCATCGTCCGGAGTGAGAGCACTAAGAGTGACTCGGCGCGGCTGGGATGACATGTTTCTTCTCTTGGACGGCTACGTGCAAACTCGGAATCCAGAGGGAAACTACAGCGACGTGGGTGTGGGAACTGAGTAGCAAAACTAGCAGGTCTGTCCTCCATTTGGGGGACTAATGAAATTGTTTCGGGAATCGTTATAGAGGCGGCAACCGGCGCACCACGACGAGCGGGGCAGCGACGCTCATTAGAGTGTCGCTGCCCCGCGGGCGTTAGCTAGTTTGGCGGTGCAGGGTGGTCGACTTATTCGTCGAAGTCATCCACTCCGGAGGCGACGGCTTCGCGACGTCGGGCTTTGAGGGACGGGGCAGCGACCGCGGCGATGATCGCGAGCACTCCGACGCCGGCCGAGGCCCAGAAACCGATGGTGAACGCGGCGTCGGTCGGGGCGCCCTGCGCGGTGACGTTCGATGAGATGAGCGCGGCAATAACTGCTGTGCCGATGCTGCTACCGATGGTGCGGATCACGGTGTTCGCGCTGATTGCCTCGCCGGTCTGGGCGGCGGGCACGCTCTCCACGATCGCATTGGAGGTCGCGGCAAGCGCCAGGCCGATTCCGAGTCCGGTCAGCACACCCGACACCAGGATCTGCCATTCCTCCGCGTGACCGAGGGCGGGGATGAGGAACGCGACAGTCACCGCGATACCACCGATGATCATGGGGATCTTGGGTCCGATCTTGCGGATTAGGATGCCCCCGATCACACCCGCGATGATCATCGCCACAACGGTGGGCAACAGGTACAGGCCCGCTTCGCTCACGGACTTGCCGAAGCCGTAGCCGAGGGCAGAGGGCAACTGGAGGAGCGTGGGGACGAGGATAAACGTGCCGAACATCGCGAATCCGAAGACCAGCGCGACAATGTGCGCGGTCCAGACGCCGCGGTGGCGGAACAGGCTCATGTCGATCAGTGGTTCCTTGACGCGCAGTTCCACAAAAACGAACACCACGAGTGCAACAGCGCCGAGGATAAGAAGGCCCACGGTTTTGTCGTCGCCCCAGCCCCACTTCTGGCCCTCACCGATGGCGAGCAGGAGCGAGACGAGTCCCACGGTGAGGATTCCCGTGCCGACGAGGTCGAGTCGACCCGGGGTACGCACCGGCGACTCGGGGATGCCGAAGATCGCACCGAGCAGGGCGATCGCGACGAGAACGGCGGGAAGCCAGAAGAGCCAGTGCCACGACAGCGCTTCGACGATCGGTCCGGCGGTGACGATACCAACACCCGCGCCGATACCGAAGATCGCGGAGAGCAGTCCGATGGTGACGCTGACGCGCTCCTTCGGCAGCTCGTCGCGCACGATTCCGATGGACAGCGGCATTACCGCGCCGGCAGCACCCTGGAGAACGCGGGCCACCACGAGGACGCCGAGGTTGGGGGCGAGAGCGGCGAGCACGGTGCCAACGAGCAGTAGTGCGAGCACCACGATGATGATTTTGCGCTTGCCCACCATGTCGCCGAGGCGACCGAGGATCGGGGTGAGCACTGAGGCGGAGAGGAGGTAGGCGGTGAGCACCCAGCTCGCGTCGGTGGTCGAGACGCCCAGGTCGGTGCCGATGGTGCCGAGCGCGGGGGCGACGAGTGACTGCAGCACAGCGAAGGAGAGTCCGCCGAGGGAGAGGAACAGGATGATCGCTGTTCCGCGCGACCGGGGCGCTTTCGCGGCCTGGCCGGGACGGGTCGGTACCGACCCCGTCGCGGTGCTCTGAAGGGTGGCAGACATGGTGGATCTCCTTGATGTAAGCAGTTGTTGACTTGACGAGTATTCCCGAACTCAGGTCCGAAGTCAACAATCGTTTACATGTATTTCCCGAGCCGCTAGGGTGGAGGTCGGGAAGTGAGATATGAACAACGAGACGCAGGGGTCTATAGCCCAGTTCACTGAGGCAGTGCCACGCGGAGATGACGAACTCATCCGTTCGGGGCGCGATGCCACCGCGACGCAGCGCGCGCTGGTGCGCGCAGCCCGTCGTCGATTCGCGACCGAGGGTTACCGGGCCACCACTGTTCGGCAGATCGCCTCGGACGCCGGCGTCAACGTGGCCCTCATCAACCGCTATTTCTCGTCGAAAGAGGGACTCTTTGAAGCGTGCATGATGCGCACCTCCGACGAGTTGGACACCCAGACAACCCCGCGCACGTCCGGTGTGGAAGGGGTGATCGAGCGCCTGCTCGAGCACGTCATCACGGGGCCCAATGCGGACGACCCCCTCCAATTGCTTCTCCTGTTCCGTTCCTCGGGCGACGAGAACGCGGACCTCATCCGGCGCAGGACGCTGGAACATTTCACCCGACGGCTTGCTGCCGCCGCCGGGTGGAGCGAGGATGACCCAGCTACCGCTCCGATTCTGCTGCGAGCCCAGCTCGCCATTGCGATGGCGATGGGTGTGTCGATGCTCCGCATCTCCGCTGCGGTCGAGCCGGTGACGTCCGCCACCGCGGCTGACCTTGCCGGCCCCTTGGGTCAGGTCTTCAAGAATCTGCTCGCCAACTCGCAGCAATAAACAGTACGCAGTAAATGCGCCGGAGACCTGACCCACCGCGAGGAAACTACGCGGAGTAGGCGACCGCGACGTCGAGAATCCAGGTCACCCCGAAGCGGTCGGTGAGCATTCCGAATCCCGGGCTCCAGGCGGATGCCGCGAGGGGCTCCACAACGGATCCGCCGACGGACAGTGCGGCCCAGTAGCCCTCGACCTCGTCGAGCGTCTCGCCCTGCACGGAGACGAAGAACGACTGGGTGGTGAGGGTGGTTCCGTTTTCGCGATGAGTGGAGCCCGCGGCATCCACCGATCCACCCGTCTGGCCGGGAATGTCGTAGGCCATCACGCGGAAGCCGTGCTCGGACTCGACCTTGCCGAAGACGACGTTCTCGGCGCCAGGAATTTCTTTGGGCATACCGAAGTCGCCGTAGGTCGCGATGGTGAGTTGGCCGCCGAAGACGGACTGGTAGAACTCCAGGGCGGAGCGTGCATCGCCGCGGAAGTTGAGGTGGGTCGTTGTTGTGATGGTCATGTCTGCTCCTTGCATAACGGTGCGGGGTAGAACGGTGCCGGGCGTCTCGCCGACAGCATCCACTCTCGCAGCGGTCTAGGACAGCTTCGGTCCTCGACTGAAACTAATATCGAGGTATGACAACAACCACTTCGCGCCTGCTGAATCTGCTCTCGCTGCTGCAGACCCGGCGCGACTGGCCGGGCGCCCTGCTCGCCGAGCGGCTCGAGATCAGCCACCGCACGGTGCGCCGGGATGTCGATCGCCTGCGGGAGATGGGGTACCGCATCCAGGCGACGATGGGTCCCGATGGCGGGTACCGGCTCGACTCAGGCAGCGAACTGCCGCCCCTGTTGTTTGATGACGACCAGGTTGTTGCCCTGACGGTCGCGCTGCAGGCCGCGACGATCACCGGGGCAGGTATAGAGGAAGCGGCGCTGAGAGCACTGACAACGGTGCGGCAGGTTATGCCGTCGCGCTTGCGTCATCGGGTGGATGCCGTGGAGTTCAGCACGATCCCGCGCCCAGGCGACGGTCCCGCGGCGACGGTCTCGCCCGATGTGCTCATCGCTCTCTCCAGCGCCGCGCGCGCGCGCGAGGTGCTGCGGTTCGACTATTCGAGCGGACGTTCGGATGCTGAGGACATCGTTCCGGCGCGACGGGTTGAGCCGCACCACCTCGTTACGTCCCACGGGCGCTGGTACCTCGTCGCCTGGGACCTCGAGCTGGGGGAGTGGCGCATCTTCCGCGCCGATCGCATCACCCCGCGTATGCCTACCGGACCGCGATTCTCCCCGCGTGAGGTTCCTGGCGGTGACGCGCAGGAGTATGTCTCGGCGCGTTTCAAGGGATCCGACCAGGCAAATGTCTGGCCCTGCATCGGCACAGTGATCCTGCATCTCCCGGCCAGCGGAGTTCTCCCGTTTGCGGGCGACGGCACGGTCGAGCCCGTCGACATGAATCGCACCCGGTACACCGCGGGCGCGTGGTCGTGGGTGGCGCTCGCCGCATCGCTCAACCGCTTCGACGCGGAGATCGACGTGGTGGGTCCGCCGGAGCTCCGCGCTGCCTTCGCGCAGCTCGCTGCACGCAACGCGGCGACGGCCGGATAGCCTGCGCCCTGTATCTGCCGCGGGATCGCTGCTATTCTGCCGACACGCTGTGCACAAGAAAAAAGAGGTGGTACCCGTGAACGTTTCCACGTGGGTGCTCCTCTTCGGGGTCACGGTCGGGCGATAGGTCGTCCGGGAGCGCTTCTCTCCAGCACTCCTGAAGGCACGACCATGCGCTTCACTTCTGATCACACCCTCGACGGCGGCCTCCGCGAACGAGAATTCACTCTTGGTGACATCCCCGGAATCCTGTGGACGCCCCCATCGCTACCCTCCTCATCACCCACGCCGCTGATACTCCTCGGTCACCCCGGCGGGCAGGCGACAATGTATCCCCGCCTCATGGGCAGAGCTCAGCGTTCCGCCGCCGATGGCTTCGCCACCGCCACCATCGAACTCCCCGGGGCCGGCGAAAGAGCCTTACTGCCGGACGCCGAACAGGCCCGTGCTGATCTGCGTCAGGCACTGTCGACCGGCCAACCCGTCGATGATATTGTCGACCGGCTCGTCCTCCCTCTGGTCGAACGCGCAGTTCCGGAATGGCAGGCCACCTTGGACGCGCTCGTGGCGCTCCCCGAGATCGGTGGCCCGGTCGGCTTCTCTGGTGGAGTGACAGCCGTGGGTATTCGATTGGCTCTGGTCGACCCCCGCATCGCTGCATTGGGGCTTTTTGCCGGGACCTTTGTGCCTCGCGCGATGTTAGACGATGCCCGGCGGCTCACTACCCCACTGCACGTGTTGCTGCAGTGGGATGACCGTGGAAATGACCGGCAGCGCGCGCTGGACCTGTTTGACGCGTTCGGATCCGCGGAGAAGACGCTGCAAGCGAATACGGGTGGTCACACTGGTGTTCCGTCATTTGCGGGCGATGATGCCGCCCGGTTCTTCTCTCGTCACCTGAAAGGGCAATGATCCGCCGGAGACGAGTGCTCACGCGTCGTTCGGGATTGGGTTGACAATCCCTGGGTCGGAGGACGCGTGGGTTCGAGTCCCACATTCGGCACAACACCTCAGTGAACGTCGTAGCGTGGACGTATGGAGAGCTCAACTGAACTTCCTCGCATCGGCGCGCCAGCCACGCGCGCCCTGGCCGCGGCGGGGATTCATACGCTGGCTGACCTGCGCGGACGAGACCTGAGTGAGATCGCGGCCCTGCACGGGGTGGGGCCGCGAGCGATAGCGCTCCTCCAGGAGGCACTCGATCAGCGAGGCACTGAGCGCTGACTCAGTTCTCTGACGAGGTCCGATCGCGGGAACGGTCACGTTCCAGGTGCTGGATCAGCTGCACAACGGTGACACGAACCTCGGCGTAGCGGTCAGCGCCCAACACGGCGGAGAACTCTTGGTCCATTCCGTTCATTACCGCGGAGACCACGCCGAATGCCGCCGCACCTTTGGGGCTAAGTACAACAAGCTTCGCCCGGCGATCGGCGGGGTCGGCGACACGGTGGATGTACTCCGCTGCCTCAAGGTCATCGACGATCTCGCCAACGGCCTGCTTGGTGATTCCCAGAAGAGAGGCCAGCACGCCCGATCGGGCTCCCTCCGAGGGGAGAAGTTCGAGAAGCATGGTGTGCGGCATGCGCAGCACGCTGTGGCCAGCCTCGCCCAGGCGCCGGAAGAACTCCGCCTCGAGGGACTTATTGAGTCGGTTGGCCACCATACTCAGGGGAAAAGTCGCCGGATCGACTCCGAGTTCGGCCGCGGCGGCCGACGCTGCATCCGACGATTCCATTCTCGAACAGTACCCGACGCAGTCAAAGTAAGGTAGCCTTACCAACAAGCAACCTGACTAATTCTGAGGAGAACCCCATGCTCGCAATCGGCACATCACCCAGCCTGTCACTCGTCGACACCACCGGCCGCGCGGTCACCCTTGACCACGTCGTCTCCGGCGCCGGCACGTTCGTCTACTTCATGCGGGCCACCACCTGCCCGCAGTGCAACGCCGCGGTCGTCAAGATCGCGAAGAACCGCGCCGCCTACGACGCGGCCGGGGTGCGCGTGCTGGTCGCCGTGCCCGAGGGCGCCGCGGTCGCCACGGCGTGGAAGGCCAAAAAGAACGTGCCCTTCGACGTTGTTGTCGGCACGTCTGGCACTGCTCACGAAGAAGTGGGACTGATGAAGAAGGTCTTCGGCTTGGTGCAGCAGTCGGGAAACATCCTGCTCGACACGAACGGCGTTGTGCGTTACGCCCACGTGTCGACGAACCCGGGTGCGAGCTACGACGAGGCCGAAGTTCTCGCCGCTATCGCCGCGCTGCCCGCGTCGTAATCCCGCCTGGCCCGGGCGGTGTCGGCACCCGGGCCTGACCGCAATTGCATCGGTAATCGCCGCGTAACACGCGGTTCTTATGGGCGTGACATCATCAGTGACATGCAGCGCAACGTCTCCGCCCACCTTGAACTCGACATCCGTGGCGTGACGAACATGGTGTTCAGTCTCAGCGCTGCCACCGGCGCCAATCTCAGCCGCGCGAACTTCAGTTTTTCGGTCGACGGGCCGAGCCTCGAGTTCGCCGAACTGGCCGACCTGCACGGTGGACGCCTGCAGCAATTTGTCGCCGACCGCGGTCGGATGACGGTGGACTACAGCGCCCAGATCGAGGGACGCTCCGCCCCGATCGCCACCAACGATCTCGACCTGGTTACCTACCTGCGCCCGAGTCGCTACTGCCAGTCCGACAGCCTCTACCCGACGGCCCGCAGCGAGTTCTCCGGCCTGACCGGTCACAACCTGCTCCGAGCCGTCACCGACTGGGTCTGGACGCGCCTCTCCTACGTCTCCGGCTCGAGCCTGCCGACCGATGGCGCGACACGCACCCTCCTCAATCGCCAAGGCGTCTGCCGCGACTTCGCCCACGTCACCATCGCCATGCTCCGCGCCATGGACGTCCCGGCCCGAATGGTCGCCGTTTACGCACCGGGCCTCAGCCCCATGGACTTCCACGCCGTCGTTGAGGCCTACGTCGAGGGGGAGTGGTGGGTAGTAGACGCCACCAAGCTCGCACCGCGCCAGTCGCTCGTTCGTATTTCAACCGGTCGGGATGCCGCGGACACAGCATGGCTCACAAGCAACTGGACTGACCTCTACGTTCTCTCCATGCTCGTGACCGTTGTCGCCGACGAACTGCCGCTCGATGACCACGTGGGACTCGTGCAACTCGGCTAGTTCTGCTCGGCCGCGAGCACCACTCGTCGGCCAAGTCGGCTACCTCGGGTAGAATCAACCCCCGTGAATCCCGCCGAACTTTCTGCCTCCCTGCTCGCCATCGTTTCGGCCATGCTGGAGCGCCGCGGGTCCACCGCAAACATCGCTATCGGCGACGTCGCTCTCGAGCGTCCGCGCAACCGCGACCATGGCGACTGGGCGTCCAACATCGCCATGAAGCTGGCCAAACCGCTGGGATCGAACCCGCGCGAGGTGGCCACGGAGATCGTTGCCGAACTCGAGAAGGTAGCGGGCGTAGCATCCGTCAGCATTGCCGGCCCTGGCTTTATCAACATCACGCTCGACGCCGCAGCCGCCGGTGAGATCGCCCGCACCATCGTCACCCAGGGTGAAGAGTACGGACGCAACACCGGGCTGACCGGCCAGACCATCAACCTCGAGTTCGTCTCGGCCAACCCGACCGGTCCTCTCCACATCGGCCACACCCGGTGGGCCGCCCTCGGCGATTCGCTCGCCCGTGTGCTGCGCGCCTCCGGTGCGACGCTCGCCACCGAGTTCTACATCAACGACGCCGGCAACCAGATGGACAATTTCGGTGCGTCGATCCTCGCTGCGGCCAAGGGTGAGCCGACCCCCGAGAACGGCTACCCGGGCCAGTACATCGCCGACCTCGCGGTTCGTGTTGTTGAGCTCGAGCCGACCCTCCTCGACCTTCCCGCCGACGAGGCCCTCGCCGTCGCCCGCGAGACCGGCTACACACTCCAGCTCGGTGAAATCCAGGCATCCCTCGAACGCTTCAACGTGCACTTCGACGTGTGGTTCAGCGAGCGCGACCTGCACGCCATTGACCCGGCCACCGGACAGAGCGCCATCGACTCCGCCATCGATCGCCTGCGAGTGCAGGGCCACGTCTTCGACGCCGACGACGCCGTCTGGGTCAAAACGACCGACTTCGGCGACGACAAAGACCGCGTCATCCGCCGCGGCAACGGAATCTTCACCTACTTCGCCGCCGACGCCGCCTACTACCTCTCGAAGAGCGACCGCGGCTACCAGCACAAGATCTACCTGCTCGGCGCCGACCACCACGGTTACGTGCACCGCCTCAAGGCGCTCGCGGGTTCCGCTGGAGATGACCCCGAACGCGACATCGAGGTGCTCATCGGGCAGCTCGTGAGCATCAACGGTGCTCGCCTGTCGAAGCGCGCCGGCAACATCATCGAGCTCAACGACCTGCAGGCGTGGTTGGGGACGGATGCTCTGCGCTACTCGCTCGGACGCTACCCAGCCGACTCGCCCCTCACCCTCGACCCCGAGCTGCTGCAGAAGCGCACCAACGACAACCCAGTCTTCTACGTGCAGTACGCCCACGCCCGCACCCACCAGGTCGCCCGCAACGCGGCGGCCTCGGGCGTCACGCGTGAGGTCTTCGACGCGAGCCTGCTCACACACGAGACCGAGAGCATCCTGCTGGGCATCCTCGCGGAGTTCCCGCGCGTGATTCTCCAGTCGGCCGAGCTGCGCGAACCGCACCGCATCGCCCGCTACAGCGAAGAACTCGCCGGCGCCTACCACCGCTGGTACGACAACTGCCGCGTCACGCCGCTCGGCGAAGAGGCCGTCACCGATGTTCACCGCACACGCCTGTGGCTCAACGACGCAACCGGTACTGTGCTGCGTAACGCACTCGACCTTCTCGGTGTGAGCGCCCCCGAAAGGATGTAATCCCGTGGTCGACGAGACACCGCGCCCGCCTGACCACACCGGAGACGCCGAGCCGAAGGACGCCACTGCACCCAGCGGCGCCAACGAGCCCAGCGAGAACCTCGCGGCGACTCGTCCCTACGAACGCCTCCAACGGTTCCCGGCCAACCCCGAGAACGCGGCCAACTCGTCCGACGCCGCCGGTTCAGTGAACTCCAACGACTCCATGGCGACCACGGAACGTATTGAGCCGCTCGCACCGACGGCGACCGTCGAGCCACACCCGGCATCCACCCCGCCCCGCACAAAGCGCAAGCGCGGTCGCATCGTGCTGATCTCGGTGCTGGTGCTGATTGTGCTGCTCGTAGTGGGCTATTTCGTCGCCGAGAAAATGGTGCGCGACTACGCCGAAGGTTACGTGCGCGAGCAGGTTGTCACCGCGCTCGAGCTGCCGTCGGGGGACGGTGTAGGGGTGGACCTCGGTAAGGGATCGTTCCTGCTCCAGGCCGCCACCGGCGCCATCACCGAACTCGGCATCACCGTCGACGACTTCACCCTCGGTGACATCAGCGGCTCCGCGACCGCCGTCGCCCACCACGTGCCGCTCGACTCCGCCGCCGCGGTGGGGGAGCTCGCCATCAACGTCGACATCAACGAAGACCAGCTCACCGCGCTGTCCGACAGCCTCAGCGGATCGAACCTCGACGGCGTCGAGATCGACGGCCAGAACATCCGGATTAACGCCAGCTTCAAGGTTCTCTCGGTCAACATCCCCATCTCGGTGGCCCTGCTTCCCGGCGCCGAGAACGGCGAACTCGTCTTCACCCCGGTCGACATCACCGCGGCGGGCCAGCAGCTCACCGCCGATGAACTCCGTGACGGACTCTTCGGCGGCATCGCCACCCCGCTGCTCACCACGCGCTCGGTGTGTATCGCCTCCGAACTGCCCGCAGCGCTCCGGCTCGACGATGTCGCGGTGGTGGGCAACAACCTGGTGGTCACCCTCGACGGCGACGGGGCAGTACTCGGCGAAGGCCTCGCGACCCGCGGCACCTGCGAGTAGGTAGCGCGCCGCTCGACGGGAGCCGCTCCGACTCCGCGCGGCTCCCGGAGCGAACGCAAGCGCCCCCGCGTTCCCGCTATGGTTAACACGGCTTCAGGGACCAAGCCGGGTTCGCTCGCCTCACTTTTCCCATATTCCGTGAGGTTTCGCCCGTGCAGCCCAATCCCCTTGCCCCTTCGTGGCTCAGCGTTCCGCAGGATGCCAACGCGCTCGCGACCGCCGTGTGGTCCAGCAATGCCGCCCGCAGCGAGTCCGGTGAGCTGACTGTTGCCGGGGTTCCCGCCTCCGCCCTCGCCGCCGAGTTCGGCACTCCTCTCTATGTTGTTGATGAGATGGATGCCCGGGGGCGAGCCCGCCTGATCCGTGAGTCGTTCGACCGTGAGTTCGCGCGCATCGGTTCCAGCGTCAAGGTCTATTACGCCGGTAAGGCGTTTCTCTCGGTCGAGGTCGCCCGCTGGATGATCGACGCCGGACTCAACATCGACGCCTGCAGTGGGGGAGAGCTCGCCGTCGCCCTCGCCGCCGGAGCACCCGCCGAACGCCTCGGCCTGCACGGCAACAACAAAAGTGTGCGCGAGATCGACCGTGCTGTGGGCGTGGGCATCGGCGCCATCGTTCTCGACAGCATCATCGAAATCGAGCGCGTCGCCGAGGCTGCCACCCGCCACGGC
>Ga0247807_10000382_pt1 | contig 27895 bp, 21 predicted proteins | sample UWRJL074202C1_FD_179931 | JGI IMG/M metagenome (GOLD analysis project Ga0247807, IMG submission 179931) | Plant litter microbial communities from Arlington Agricultural Research Station in Wisconsin, United States - UWRJ-L074-202C-1 | ecosystem: Environmental > Terrestrial > Plant litter >...
CTAAACACCACTGGTGTTATTGGCACTGCAGCAGCCGCCCTTGTGATCGATCGTATTGGTCGCAGATGGTCTCTTCAGGTCTCATTCATAATTCAAGGGGTGTCTCTCTTCCTTGTTGCCGGACTTTTGAAAAAGTCTCAAGACTACGCCATTACAAACCCATCACTATCTCATGCTATTGGGACTGCAGGGTCAGCCTTTACTTACAGCTTTGTCTTTTTCTTCTGCATGTTCAACATCGTACCCTGCTGGATCTACGGCACCGAGATCTGGCCACAAGAGGTTCGTGCCAAGGGCTATTCATTCACAATTTTGGGTTGGGCCATTGGTTGTGGCACGACGACTTTTGTCATCCCTATCATGCTTGATAAAATTGGCTGGTGGTCCTTCGTCTTCTTTGGTGCTATGAATATCGTCGTCATGCCAATCATTCACCTCTTCTACCCAGAAACTGCTGGCCGTTCGCTTGAAGAAGTCGACCTCTTGTTCACAAGCGATAGTCCATTTGTAAGCAAGAACATGGCAGAATATGACCGTCGTGTGGCTGAGGCCGGTGGAAGCATAGCCGTTGCTGCTAGGAAACTGCTCGATGAAGTCGATGGCCAAACAGATCTAGACCCAAGGAGGGCTTCCGTCACCGATGCCGAATCTGGAATTTCGAAACCGAGATTTGAAGCTGATAGAGTTGAGTAAGGAATGTTATTTACGCCCTCTAGTCTATTTATTATACATAGAATGTTGAGTAAAGCACGGAGGCTGTGACGAATCAGAGAATACAACTATTTGTATTTACTGAGTCAACATGAGATACTAAATTTTTGAGTTAAGTGCGATGTTAGGGAGGACGGAAGAATTCTTGGACAAGTACATCGAATGTGACTAAAATTCCCCAAATATGGCCAAAATCGTCCAAACAACTTGATATGCTAAAAGGTAGCGAAGGGTGTTAGCTTTAGATATCTCTAGATCGATTCGCTGTATATTATTCCGGATAAAGAAACCACAAAACTCTAACCATGATTCACCACACTGCGACTGACCGAACAGCTTATATGTTGAAACTTGAGGTTTAATGTCACGAATTCAGATCTCGCAGCCAGGGTCATTGGGAAGCCTCCTGCTTCTATAAGATAGCAAGAGCTAAGAGAGGTTGAACCTAAAACTGTTTGCTTCTAGAGAAAGTCTCCTAGAAGAAAGAGGGATCTGAAAACTAGAGACATGTCGTACAAACTAAGCTTTGTGGTTTGGTCCCCTACAACAAGAGGTAAAAGAGATCACGTAATCGACCCCTGAACCCTCTAAGTCTTACACATAAGGTCTTTATATAAATAGATAGTTTCTTTAGATAAGAGCCTTATACCGAATTAGAATATAGTAATTATTTTACACTGAATAACCAAAGTCAATTATTGCAAGGGATTCTCAATATATCTATCTCTCTCTAGATCACTGTATACTTTACTTTGAAAATATTACTACTAGCAGTGACTATAGTCGAACCGTTACACTCAAGCTCCGGTGAAGGGATAGCATTTGTCTGTGCCGGCCAAGAAAGTGTGTAGTGCGATTCGATATGCTTAGACATTATGGCCGAATACGTGCAACAGCAAGCCTTGTAAGGCTGAGCAGGCCGTATACTGGACCGCGCCGACTTGATATCAGCAATGGTACCTCCTTCCTACCTGTCTGGAGTTAATATTATAAGGATCAGTTTCGAATCTAACATATGACACACTATTGAAACTACCTCTTTTCCCCTACACAAGAAATGCAGCTGTCATGATCATCTATCGGCGAAAATCTAAGCCTTCCTCCCCCCCCAAGAACTTTCTTTTCTAAGCCAATTCATTTGCTACGCGCCTTGGAGCGAAGGCTTGTTCGAATTGCTGCTTGTTGGGCTTGTGGTTCTTAATTCATGCTACGGCTTGCTACAGGTTATGGTCAGATTGTATTGTGGTGGTTTGTGTCGAGCTTGAAATTCGTAGATATTCCCAAATCCCATTTCACAAGAATCAACAGTTGCTTACTAAGCGAGTTTGCAGGCAAGTTATGGATGGCACTGGTCTCTGTCTCTGGGCTGGGTTTTGTGCCAGTACAGATTGGCTGGTACACTCCTTTGCGAAGATCTAGCAACCCCACCAAGGAGCATGATTCGTAGAGGCTAGTAGAAGCAAAGTGACGGCTCCTGGTGCAGTCTATCCTCATAGCCGGATCTAGGTAATCATGTCTGATTAGTAGGGGAAGAATCGGGTGTTATACCTCTATAAATGCTGCCCCCAGCAACTTGGTGCAAGATCACCACCAGGCTTTGTCTCCGGCATGACATGCAGAGGTGTGTCTTTTCAGCTGCGGCTGAAACTATCGGTCTTATTTGGTCTGAAGAGGCGTGCCGCGTCGCATCAAGCCAGCAGAACAGGCGATCCCAATGCCAATCAGTCAGTGCTTCTTTCACCCCATCTCCGAGTCTATCAGGTGACTGCCGTCCTCGGAGGGGGATCCAGTTCATTAGCAATAAGTGACCTTTCGAGTTACATGCGGCGTCGTCTCCCCACACCTCCTCCACCTTACTTCCCACCCATTTTTGGAGATTCTTGCAAAGAGCTCTTATCAAACATCAATCTTCGTGCCCATCCGTTCTGGTTCCTCGCTCGGTGACCTTGGCCTCAATCGCGCAGCAATAGTTTGTTTGCTACGCACATTACCGGCGATAACTTCAGGTCTTGGTGGGGTTCACGAAGGGTCGGCCCCTGCCGCGTCAATTACTTGGAGCCCGGACTTGCAATGGTAGCTTGAACCCAAAAACAACAAGCTTGACTCAAACATTCATTTCTAACATTGACCATAGGAGTTCAAGGTTCAAGAGGTTCCGTTTCTCGAGGAGGTGTACCGTCCGTCGGAGCAGCGCCCAGAGATTGAGTAAGTTCTGACGCTGTGGCTAGAGACCGAAGCTACCCGGGGGAAGGAAATACACAATTGCAAAAATTGTATCTCATAACGAGCCATTTCCTGTCTGCTATCTTACTTTCTGCCTCACAATCCGCTGGGGAGATCATTATAATTGCGCTGTACTTTCTTTTCAGTATAAAGGGGGGAAAGGTTTAAGCTTCTACACATGGTTCCCGTCAGAGTGCGAGGGGTTGCTATAGCCCTGAGTGCTACACCCATGCGCAGGACTCCGCAGAGTTTGAATCTTGAAATTCTATCTAGTTGAGTTTGCATCTTAGGCTGGACAACCTACTAATATTTTCTCGATAGCCTAGTCTTCGTGCATGGTCTCAATCCCTTCAGCAATATCAATCATGCCTACGATACATGGACCCATTCGAATGGAACATTCTGGCCATATCAATTTTTACCACAAGAGATACCAGAAGCGCGCATATGGGTGTACGGTTATAATTCGAATGTCGCAAAAGAAGTTTCAGAGGCCCGGATAAAGGACCATGCCGATGTTCTTCTTGACAGGCTGCAACGGAAGAGAAAGGAAGGCAGGGTATGTCCATTCATATTTATATATTGAGTTTCACATACTACGCCTTTGGTATATCATGTGCATTTTCAATCGCTGTTTGCATATTTATAGCCTCAAGCCAACCGCTGACTGTTTCTAGAAACATGGTACAATCCCCATCATCTTCGTCGGCCACAGTCTTGGAGGACTTGTGATCAAGCAGGTGAGATACCATTCCTTTTCTAGAACTACGGTAGTGCTGGTGGTAGAATACAGGGTCTTACACTGGCAAAGCAAGGATAAAATACTGACACATATCTAGGCCCTACTAAATGCTAAGGACAACGAGTTTTTCAAACCGACGAGACTCTCCACCTACGGTCTGGTGTTCTTTGGGACTCCTCATCGGGGTGGAAGGGGTGGTGCATTTGGCTCGCTAGCAGCTAAAATTGCCAAGTTCATCTCGGCAGACAGAGCCGACAACGACCTACTCAAATGCCTCGAATCTAACTCGTTATTCACCCAGGAGGCTTCGGAGCGTTTCAGTCATCAACTTGAGAAGTACAAGGTCATTAGTTTCTTCGAGACAATTCCAATGAAGCTTGGCGTTCGTGGTATTAGCGAGGTAGGCATCTATCCTATCTCATGCTTGTTTGCTTTCATGACTTCTAACCCGAGTTGAGTAGATTGTGGTTGATCGCCAATCAGCTGTCCTTGAGCTTGCAGGATCTAGGGAAAGGCGAGAAGCTTTGAATGCGGATCATTCATCAATGTGTAAATTAGGAAATAAGGGTCCTATGTATGATGGTATAGCGGGAAAGATCAAAGATATGGTGGATGAAGCATTGGATTGGTACGATTCAAAAAATGACTCATTTAACGGCGTTGCTCAAAATCAGGTTCAATCCTCTACACAATAAACACAATTAAGCTGACTTATTGAAGACATTTCTTAATCCTGGAACAACGGAGCGAGGTAGATCATTAAGTGCTGCACCATCACCTGTCATTTCGCCCATACCTGATAACCCGATGCTTGAACCACCACCTCAACGCGGGCGGTCTTCAAGCGCCGTTGATGCACCATTGAACCGCCCCGCAATCACCGCACCGCAGTCAGTTTCTGTTGACTTTTCCGACTCTGCTATGGTCATATATGCCTATAAGCCGTTGCCACAGGATGTAGATGATCTGGAGTTGACTCTAGGAGATATAATCACGAACATTGATCGCAAAGGCCAGACCGAGAACTGGGTCTGGTGGCATGGTACTAATTCAAATGGGCAATCTGGCACATTCCCTTGCAATTATGTTAAACTGATACCGCGACCTCCCGGTCAAGGCAAGTTTGTTTCACTTACCTTCCAAATTTAGAGGTTGTGCTAATGAAATGTCAGTTGAGAACCTTCTGGGCATTGAGCGCCCTCCGCTACGAACACAAGAGCAAGCATCATCAATTTCATTACCTATCGCAGAAAGAGTCACCTCCCCAAGCAAAGATATCCCCTCAAGCCACCGCGAACTGGGCAGCTCTCTATCAGAGGTAACTTTTTCTTGCTATCAATTGGAGAATGTCTCACAAATAAGCAGGCAGATCTATCAGTAATGACCGGTGAGGTTCTTCACGGTGCAAATTGCGATAATTGTATGCAAGTGTGTCTTCCTTTCTTTTTGGTTGGGGTCTGATCTCTTGATTGCTAGTGATCAGCTTTATCTAAGAGGCGGCTCAGCTAATTTATTGTTAGCAAATTCGTGGTGTACGGCATAAATGTATGGATTGTCCCGACTGGGACTATTGTGCTGGCTGTATCCGACGTGCACCATACCTTCACAATCCTGCTCATCGTTTCCAACCTATTTATGAAGTTGAAGTGGCACCCGAAGCTCCAACGCAACCAGCTACTGCCGCATCTCAAAGGTATATATATATATATATATTAGATATGAAGTCTTTTCACTATCAGCTATTGGAGCATCTCTTACCTAACTCATGCGCTGCTGCAATAGAATTGTAACGATAGTGAAGTAATGCGTAATGCTAATACTGATATCCTAGTACTCCTACTCCTACTCAAGAACAAGATGCCGCCTCTAACAACGAGCTCGCCAGACAGATGGAAGTAAGAACTACCTCTTGCTGTTGCTCTAATTCGTTGATGTTTTTTGTTATTTATCTTAGCATTGGCACAATCTTATGCTCCTGCTGACACATATAGTATTTGGCCAATGCCATTTTATTATCTACTCTGGTAGATTCTGCTACTACAGTAAACACGCAGACCACCACGCAAGGCGAGGTACCGGCTACAACAAACGAAATCCAAGAACCGGCTGCTGGTGTGGTTGAAGGAGTTCCATTGCCGACTCGTATGGCGATCCCACAATGCTCAGTCTGCAAAATTTGGCCTGAAGAGTTTCCTGTTTTAACATGTGAAACATGTTGGGGCAAGACCATAATTTGCCGTAGTTGTGGTCTGAATCTTCACCTCAATCCATCGAATCCACATAAGAACCATAAGTTCCGTCTGTGGCTGGATGGTCTCTGGTTTGAGGCAAGCCATATATATTTGAAGACGCTCGTTGCCCCAGTTAACCAGTACGGACCAGAATGGGCGATCAATGAGATCGAAACCATCAACCTCGGCATCAATCTGATGGGCAAAACCTCATTGCTCGAGTTTTCTGCGAGCCCTTATGGATCCCTACGAATAGCACTTCTAACTGTTCCTCCTGGACAGTGGGAGGTCTCTTTCCAGATTTCAACTTGGCCAAGCCCGGGATTTGGGGAAGCTGAGGTCGACCTTTTACGCTTCTCCAAGAAACTAAGTGTGAGGGCTTCAACAACAAGCGTTGGTTTTGTTCAAGCATATGTCGGAACTCCTATTGATGCAGCCAATTATCTTGATCATGAGCACGAGAATCCTGTTCAGGTAAGTGATATACATATTCTCTACCTGTTACTTTGCGAACTTTCAAACGCCATATTCATGAACTAGGGACTAATTAATGAAATTTTAGCAATGGGCAGACAATTCAATTAGGCACCGTGTTGCTTTCGGCACTTTTCGAGCACAAAAAATGAAGTTCCCGAAGGTGCTGGTGGTTGGGGAGAAGAAGGAAGTAGCTTTTTATTTGCAGTGGTTCCGCAACTCAGAAGCCTTTACGAAGGAGAAACCGGAGGTGCAACAACGGCTTGGGTTTTGCTGGCGTCTTGAGGGTATCAAGGTAGAAATGCGGCAAGATATATGATATGGTTTAGTTTGTCTTCAAAATAAGGAATTGGGAGGCCGATATAATGTACTTAGATCAACGAATAACGCAGGTTACACATAAAGCATGGGTACGTGTAGGGATAAGGACTCGCTCCTTATTTGAAATAATTTAACTTCAATCTTGATGTGGGAAGCCTAGCATAACCTTTAAACAGATCATCGACTAGAAAGCTTGGCTGAAACTATCGTGTGAGTGAGTGAGTGATAAAGCCTGTCCAGCTTTTCGTCTTTAGAGGTTGCCGCTGGTGTAAGTCTCTCCTTCGCTGTAATCTCGATAGCTTTGAATAATCCCATTTCCAAATACTCGAGACCATCATAGAGACGTGATTAGTTGGCATGAAGCTTTACCGCGTTGGACTAATTGCAAAACAAGCTGCAAATGTGGCCAATGTCGCCCAGAAGGGCAGCCTTACGATGGTCGCCAACGCCAATTAGGCGAAGGTGCCCCTTTACTCTTAAAACTGTGTCAAGATAAGCCTTTCACAGCCGACAAGCCCGCAAGGATCGATTAAACCACAGTCAAAGCTCAAAGCTTATGGAGTTACGAGGTATATATGTATGAAACTGCGACTTCGTTCCAAAGCTGGAAAGTGTGGGAATGCAATCAATATTATTTCCAACCAGTAATTCAAATGAAGTAGCGTATAGCAAGAAACCAAAAAGAAAACTTGCGTCGTCACTATCAGAACAAGTGTATGACAGCTTAGGTCTTCAGTATCCACACACAGGAAACTTCAAGTCTTACCGCAAATATGCGACGATCGAAAACTAAAGGATATCGAGATGCATCGTATAACATCTAAGCAGCTTAGCAGTCTCCGCAAAGAAGCTCGCAGGAAAGGGGGAGCTAGCCTTGCTATTCGGTTCAAATCTGCTAGTTCGCAATATTCTAATGATGAAGCTACTATTCATAGGGGAATAAATTAATTCAATGATTGAATGCTAGCCAATGTTCACATATGAGTCATGGAAAACTGGCTTTATATGTAATAGAGGACCCCCAAAGTGGATATTAATACCTGGTAATAATTACAAAGAACTACTTTCTGCACTTATACATGCCACACCAAAATCTAGTGAGATTTTCACGGGGAAGAATCACCCTGGACTTAGTGAAACAGTAACAATCTCTTCATCTATGCACTTATTATAAAGTTGAAAAAGGAACCTTTCAAAGTGTTAGAGGCTCGACAAAGGTGAAAATAGAAAGAAGCAGGAACGCATACCTAAGGTTGGCAGAACTATCAAAACTGCTCTAATCTTGTTATTAGACAACTCGTTGTTGGGTGGACACCATCTAATCGACAAAGTAAGCTATGGACTCTGCGCTAGTTGATTTGATAAGATCGAACAGATAGAGAATTTGATACTTACCGAGTACCAGAGGATTGCACGAACCCTGACCAAAAGAGCCATTGCGAGATATAAACCATTATCCACAAGAGTAGCATGACAATAGTAGCAGCGATTCTTACTCTTCTCATAACGTCGTTCACAGGCCGTGCAAGCGTCACTGGCGGGCCTAGAGGGTATCTATCTAAAACTTGTCTTGTGATAGCGTCCATACCAGCAGGATACGTAGCTTGATCTTGTGCGCGGATATCATCCGCAAAGAGATATATGTAAGGCACAGTAACGAGCCTATGTAGTGGCTTGGAAGTTATAAATTGAGAAGTTTTTGCCATCATCCAGCCGAGAGGTGCATGAATTAATAATCGAGACCAAGGTCCATGGGTGTTTGCAAAAGGCGCATGGGTGGGTATTTCTTCGGTGGCAGCAACTACTTCTTCACCTTGGCGTACTTCGGTCACTAGAAGAGGATCTGTGGTTCTCGGAGGTCGCCGAAGGTTATTTCGAGCCTCCGGTAGGATATCTTCTGCTGCATAGAGTCTGTCAGTTGACCGTAGAGCCTCTGCCATCTGTTGTTGCTCCCGTGCCTGGTTTTCTTGACGTTGCCGCTTGTTTGCATAGAAAGCGTTCATGAGAAGCAAATAATTTGAAGCGGTCCATCTGACAAATCTGGATATCCATCCACGATTTTCTGGATTACGTTCAAGGTACAATCTTTGGGCCTGCAAGTAAGCAAGATACAAGAAACCGGTTATAGTCCACGGGGAGAGCATGGTCCAGATGAGACCTCCAGCATACATTCTTTGAGCCTCACTACCGTGCCAAAATGGCGTCTATTTATATAATGCTCGTTAACTCAAGAATTGTAGATACAATGGAAGACAATGAATGCCTACTTACGAGATGCCCGACATGAAAGAAATCCTTTTGACGGCCTACATTTGCTGTCCGCCCATAGTAGAACGATCCTGTAGCCTGCTGTAGTCCCTCACAGAGAGCAAGTCCAGCTGCGGTATTGGCAGCATATTTAGCCATGTAGGGGTTCTCGAAATACTGGCCATTCTCAAAAAGATAGGCGAGAATTCCGATGGCGGAGAGAAATCCAAGGACACTTGGTCGAGATGTAATAAGTACAATAAGCTCGACTACTGGTATGTCTTCATAGCCTGGAGTATTGACTATTATGATTGCTGCTCCAATACTACCCCCAAGCATGGTTAAATAATGGCCGAAGCCGCCAGCGATGGCTTTCCACCAATGGAATTCCTCCCCAAATATATGACCGACCCATCTTTGAAAAACTATGGCCAAGATAACGCCCGCGGCGAAGTCAACAATTCTAAAGATATTTTCTAATCCAAGTGTCAACAAGAATGCAAAAGCATTGCATCCGGGGTCGGTGGTGATATTGTACGTGCTTGTATTCTGTGGTCGCACTGTCCAGTTCCAGGGCTCGATCCATTCTTCCCAATCTTCTTTTGCCATTCCACCATAATATGTAAATGGTTCTCTCCACTCAGAGCCATTGCAGAGAGTTTGTATCCATTCGGCGATTTGAAAAGGTTCAGTGCCAGAGGAACAACATCCTCCATTTCCGGCGAATATCCAGTCCCCAGGCGAGACATTACAGGCTTCCGTCATGTTGAGTATTGGCCATCCTCCGATTCGACACGCAATATCACCATGGCAAGAGTCGCACCAATCCTGTTCGAATTTTCCGCGGATGATATCCCATAATTTATTGCAGGGAGCGTTAATGGGACATAAAGAGGATATTGTAGTAGCAGTGCTAGTAGTATTGCCAGTGCTACATCCATTGCGGAAACATTGTGGTGCCTCTGAGAGAAGAACGGAGTGCTGGCGGTAAGTGATGAGCGAGCCACATTCTGCATTTTTGCCTAATACCAAATGCGAAGTGCTAAATAGGAAAATGGAGAATATGATAAAGAACTGTGAAGCCATGGGGGAAGAAGAGAAGGCAGGATAGTGAGACTGATATTTCTTACATCGAGTATCAGAGCTGGCTTTAAACTTCAGGAGCTTAAATCAGTTCTGATCACGATAGTCTCTGGTATAATTAGTAACAAGATCACTTGCGGAGCATAGCCAGCATTATAGTGGCTTCTTGTTCTCGATCGATCTAGAATGTGATATCAATCTTTCGAGGAAAAGCTGAATTACGATTCAATCAACCCTGGGGAATATCCCGTGTTGTTCAACCTACGGTTACACGAAAAGCCTCACTTTGCATCCGATTTGGCCAAGGTAACCGAGAATTTACGAAAAGAGCTAAGCTAAGGCAATTTTGAGCTCGACTTACAAACCAGCTGAGCCTTATACCCAAGTTCAATGGAAGGGCAGCACGGCCTGTGATAAGTATGAGTTGCTGCGATAGGTCGGATTTATGGCATGGCATACACTTTGGAATAGCAGGTATAGCAGACAGGATTGAAATATCGGGACATACAGCTGGGCAGTACATGAACCTGTCATCTTTGAAAGTGAAGACATAATGCAGAATCAAAGTAGATTTAATTTAGAGAAAGGTTGCTATAAGCGGGTGTAATTCAGATCCTTAGTTTGCGAAGATTGTATATTCTTGGCATTTCTTTGACAAAATTTGGAATTGATTTAGACTGTGGGTGGTATACAAGTTTCGCTTGCTCTATATATAGAGTGCCATAAGATTGCGCCATAAACAGCCAAACAAAGCATAAAGGCCATAATAGGAAATTAAATGAAAAGCTGAGTCCTTAGTATCTTACCCACTTATTGGATCGAGCCGCTCTCCTGACGGAATAGGTAAATAGACCAGCCACCGAGAGGCGAGATGCGCCACAAATTATCACAGCCTCATCTAGGTTCTATTGTACTAGTGTACAATACTATGCCGAAGAGTGTTATTAAAAAGGAAGTTCCAAAATTTTGTCTTGAGCCCATGCCATGCGAAGTGTTTGTAATGAGTTCCAAATATCTCCTTGTGATCCTCTGGGTCGCATCCACCCTCGCTGTAAAGTCTCCAATAAGTCAGATCGGAAAACTACCAACCTGTGCAGTAGGTAACTCTCCCCATTGTAGATTTGCTTCAACTGACAATAATCACTTGAAAGCAAGCTTGCATCACATCGGCATTCTCTAGTTGTGGCTGTAAACTTGCCGACTTTAATTGTAAGCCGAGTCTCGAATTCGTTTGCCTTTTACAACAATGACCATATATCTGTATACTATGACATTGAATGAAATTAGAATGAAAGAAATGGTATTGACTTGATGTTTAGGTTTTTGTGCCTGCCCTCTAGCGATTCCGTTCTCCGCAGAGTGTTCATTTGAAACTTGTGCTCTACAAGTAAATGAGACTGTCGCTTCGATTTTCAACGACGCGTGCGCACCAACAACAACTCCAATACCAACGACCAAACCAACGCCAATTCCACCACCAACAGGTGTACCCATTCCGAGAAACACAAGTAATACAACATATAATGGACCTTTTGTACCTCCAGATAATGGTAATGGTAATGGAGGGGTGAGTTTGCGTATGGAGTGGATATGTGTGCCATTTTGGGCGATGTTTGCATTCATTTTGATGTTTCTGTAAAGTAGTAGACTCCGTCTGGCGACTGGCGCATAGTGTTGATACATATCATTGGTCGGGATATCTTAATTTCTGTTAAATTGACTTGTACTTAGAAAACTAATTATATAATATTACAAAACCTAAAGTATGCGCAGAAATGCCCTGGTAGTGATGTTGATTTATTACCTTCTACTGATTAAATGCCTCGTATTCTGGTAATTTGAAAGGGTAGTCTCTACCAAATGGAATATACGCTGCGATTTTCCCCAGATAGCCCAGTATTCCTGACTTCGATAGCAACCCTATACACCAAACGGTAGTTTGGAGAGCTTTAACACCAAGGGCTGACTGAGGATTAAGAATCCATGGTATCCCTGGGGGAAGGGTCTGCACAGTCTCAAAATATGGACGCAAAACTTTCTCATAAGACTCTAGCGCGGCAGGAATGTTTCCAGGATGGCGTGAAATCTCGCCAGCGAGCACATATGCTCCTATGAAAGCAAGGGATGTTCCCATACCAGTAAACGGGGAAGGAGAATAGGCGGCATCACCGACTAGAGCGACGCGGCCATTAGACCAGCGATTTAGTCGGACCTGTGCTACATGTTGCAAGTAAAAGTCGTCGGACTCATGCATTCCTTTCAATAAACGAGAGATTTCCCATCCGGCATCCTGGAATAGTTCCTGTACCAAAGCCTTTTGAGCTGGGATGCCCTCTTTAGTAGCTTTTGCAAAACGAGGGAGTCTTGCATCTGAGCCATCGTAGGCTGTCACGGATAAGAAAGCCCTTGTCCGGCCTACGTTGTCCGGACGCACAACCAATGCTCTACCCCCTGGAACTGAATGAGCTCTGGACCACATTGAGTCTGTATCGGCAAGCGGAACGGAGAAGTATGATACATATGAGTTCAAAGATCTAACGTTCACCGCATCCTGCCCAAAAGCCATCGTGCGGATCTTTGAACCAATGCCATCCGCGGCGACTACTAGATCAAAAGGGGTGACCGGTGTGCCATTTGCAAATTCCACCCGTACTTCCGTGTCGGTTTCTTCTAGGCTCTGGACCATATCCCCGAAAATGTAGGAGACATCATCTTTTGTGACGTCGTAAAGAATTCCAGCTAGCTCTCCTCTCAAAATTTCCACATCGGAGGTGAAGGTATCGCCATTGCCAGACTCCAGATCTACCCCAAAGTTTGCCAAGACTTTGTTGTTGCTGTCAACGAATCTCACTCCCTCCTCATGAGAGCTTTTATCCCTGATGAGGTCAAAGATGCCCATTTTCTTAATCACATCCCGCGCTGTGTCACGAACATCAAGCCCTTGCCCGGAAGTTCGAAGAGTTGGAGCACGCTCGACAACTGTGACTTGACACCCTGCTCGAACAAGCCAGTAGGCAAGTGCCGGTCCAGCTACTGAGGCACCGCTGACAAGAATTCGGGGTTTGGACATTGTTTGTGGTAGTATGATAGTATTGAAAGAGAGGTTTGTTGTTAAGATCGGACGCGGTAATATTTGGTGACGGAGAGGTTATATCAGTGTGGCTAGTAAACTTCCTACTTTTATACAATCGCCAATAAAGCTTTCCTCCAGAGCTCAAACACAGGTTTATGATAGGTATCCGACCAATCGTTGAAGACCATTCGAAAATCTACAGGGATCGACGTTAGACGACGTATAAATAGGGACTAAATAAAGTTGGACGAACTGCGTGGTCAATCACAAATCGAACATCCGAACAAATTACTCAGCAGCGACTTAAAAGTTTGGTTCCCACTGACTTGTACCGCGTAAAAATATTTGGGGACATCGATGGTATTACTGCAATGTAGTGTTGCCTATATGGCTGCGTATTTCGCTTTCTTAGAGCGTAGTAGGTTAGCCCATCGAAGCAATTCAGCCACTCTATTGCGGCGAAATATCCCTGTAGATTTGAAGTGCTCACGTGATATAGTCAATGTCAGTCTGGAAAACTTGTTAGTCCACAGTTGTCAGAACCAGGTATAAAGCGTATATTGTAACAAAGCACTTTGGGTGAGATAACAGTGGAATGAAATCAGGGGCTTGTCAGTGAGACATGGTCTTTGGAACTCCTTCGGCTTACTCGGTGCTGCTTACTGTCTGATAAACAACTAACTTGAGCAGAAAATTTGATAGCATAATTTGAAGAAAGTCAATATTCATGCTAGAGGAGAATCACCTTCAAAGCAGATGTGGTCAATACTGGAAAACACTCCGAACAAGTCTAAGCGAGGATTTAAGGGGTTACATACCTATTGCCTGCACTGTTGATCCACTCGTAGTTCACATCTTCACTTAAACAACTCTTGATTTCCACTAACGTTATGTTACCATCTCAAGTTAGGGATTCAATACCACAAGGAAAATGAAAGACATTGAAAGGAATTGGGTTCTTTTATTAGTCATACGTGCAACATGAGTCGGGCATCCCTGTGTCTTATAATTCAGCTTCACCACTTCCGATAACGATACGGAGGGCAGTGCGGATTACCCGTAACCACCCGAACAACAGATCACGGGAGGTATTGACTTTCTGTCAGCCCATCCTAGCATGTAGAATTTCTAATCCTATATGTTTGTTATAAGAATGAATTTGTACTCATAATTTGAAGACAGTCTTTAAAATATCAACATCCCTCTTTTGCATTAGAAAGAGCTTACTCGCCAGAAAGTCCTGCTTCAACTTTTTGATCTCCCTGTTGTCATTTTTAACATACCAAAATATTCAGCATTGCCTATAAACCAACTTTCCTTCCCTAAATATGGCTCAGAAACCAACCATCATCCTGGTTCCCGGAGCATGGCACACGGCCGAAACCTGGGATAAGGTGATCGCGTTGCTGGCTGCGCAAGACTACAAGTGTATAGCTGTCACTCTCCCATCAACACTCTCATCGCCCACCACAACTTATCTAGAAGACCTCACCGCCGTGCGTAATGCTATCACAGCTGAGACAGCCGAAGGGCAGGATGTTGTGCTTGTTGTTCATTCTTATGGAGGTTCTATTGGTGGAAGTGCTAGTGAGTTGCAGCTTTTCTATACAGTTCGTATAAAGTTTGTTTTATTGCGGATGGACTTAGGTTATATGAATTTCTTGTGGCATAGTGGAATATTCTCGAGCTTTCAAGATTTGCTTTTCCGGAGAACATTCAAGGCAAGAAACAAAAGTTGACACACAGATTATAGTCAAAGGTCTTACACGCCCAAAGAAACCTAGCTCACCATCGTCAACAGCCGGTTACGTAATTGGATTTGCCATGATAGCTACCGGGTTTGTCCAAACTAATGTTGGCTTCCTCGAGGCTTTCGGCGGCAATCCTCCGGCTATATGGAAGCTCACCCCGGAAGGTTTCTTGACAATCGTAGTTCCGGTCCGCGACTTATTTTACCACGATCTTCCTGTCTTGGAAGGTGACTATTGGGTATCGAAACTCACAAAGCAAGCTCAGCTTCCTATGACCGAGGATGGAATGCATGCTTATTCTGGGTGGAAGGATACATCAGTGTGGTACTTGGCCACGGTAGAAGATAAGGCATTGCCGATTGAGGCGCAAAGAATATGGGTGGAGATGGCAAGGACAGATGGGGCAGATGTAACTCTGAGGGAGGTCCAAAGTAGCCATTCTCCTATGCTTAGTAGGCCCGAGGAGACGGTGAAGTTTGTTCTGGATGCCGTAGGTTCATTTGTTGAAAAGAAAGACAGGTGAATACGTATCAAACGAGGAGAAGCTGAGCCCGAAAGGCGATAAGAAATGCTGTGGTGTTAATCATGTTCAGGATCTTGTTCTAATATGGCTTATTACTCTCAACTCTCAATTGTACTATGTATAACAGCAAACATGTACTAGTGTGCTTCTCCTGATATATTTTTAAGAAGCTTACGAGATAGTCTTCATCTCGAAATTACCTATATCTTGAAAACTTTGTCGATAACATGCTGGAGCCTCAATACTTGTAACAAGTCTTACAATTCCGTTAGCGATCGGGCCATCTTCATCACACAATCAATATAGAAAGTGGGATATTCCAATACTACTGCTTTGACAAGACAATCATCACTTTGACAGTGTATCTTAGATACTCTCGGGCATCTTTCAAGTGCAAAGCACTTACGTATCGCCTTATAGGACCACCCACCAGCGACCAGCATCAGCAGCTGTTTGATCAATAGTGCACTGGAAGCAGCAGTCATTGCCTCTAAGCAAAATTTTGTTATGATTCCGACGATTTTCGCTGCTGACCCTCAGTTTGGCTATTGCAATCAGAGTTCGCCAGCGGGCTGCAGGATTGTTTGCGGTCAAGGCAATGAGGACTCGGCCGCCAAGATCAAAATGATCTTCTATATCTTCCCCCGTCCCGGATACAGTTACATATCCCGGTGCTAGCTGAAGTTTGTCTCGTCTTGGGGGTGGATGCTGACACGACTTGGTTGTCTGAACTGTCCAAAGTGCACTGAAGAGTTCGGAGTATCCGGTTCGTCGCGTAATATTTCGATCTTCCATTACATTATTGAGTCGCATCGTAACGATAAAGCTATCCTGGCGCTCGCCATAAAATGGGCGTCCGTATGAGATATGATTAGTACAGCGAAGAATAGCTTTCTCACCAGGTCTCTCAACAACACGGAATGACATATCACTGGGATTGATACCACTGGGATTGATACCACTGGGACCGTCAAAGATGGCGTGTTTGCGTACGCTGTTTCTGCATGGAACCCCTCTTCGCACGAAGAAAGTGCCGGATGTTACTGTGACAGGGTCTTTCATCTGTGAGGTGCCGATTGAAGAGGGCTGGTCAAACGAACTCAGATAGATGCTCCAGCCATGATCGCTGAGCAGAGACGGGATCGATGTATGTCTATCGAGCTTGAAGCCGCTACCCATAATCAGAAGAGCCACAGCCTGAAACCATGCCATTTCTCCGATCGGTATATTCGACTTGCCATCCCAACCAAGGAGATATTGAGAGAGCGGGTGGTCGTAAAGCGCTCTGTAATGGCCTGAAAGTAGAAGCTCCCCGGAAGATGGCATGTTTTCCATATGCACAAATGCAAGAATGAGGATGCTTAAATACTTCGCTGCTTCTAGTAGCTGAGACCACATTTCTCGAACTTGTACGAAATTACCACCGAATGCTTCCTTTAGATTGATTTCAATCCGACGAGGCGCATCTAATGATGGGTTTATCGGTTTATTTTCGTGTAATTTGACATAGTCAATGATGATATCTTTGCTCGGCTTCTTTGCAAATAAGAACTCACATGCTTTTATAATGCGCTGTTGTCCAATGATATAGTTTGGAGGCTCATTAATCTCCTCTTCACTTTCGCCATCGCTCGAATCGATCCAATCCGAGTTACCATCTTGCTCTGAAATTGGCTCATAACCAGTATCGGAATAGTAAAACTTGTGCTGTCTAGCCATTTCATGGGCTGCATCTGGTATGGTAATTTCGGGGCTGGGAAGCAGATGAAGTGAAATCGAAATTGCGAAGCTGCAAGCGATAAACATCGTTTCCTCTACGACTGCTTCCTGTGCCGACGGGATATCAAGAGCAATATTTTTCAGTATAGCTTTCCCATAACCTCTTGCTGGTATCCTATAAACTGCCTCGATCTTTGATTCGTCAGGATCTGATACAAACTTTAACATGTCATCTACTTCTCCTTTGGGTGAGCTTGCTAGGAATGTGATTGACGGTTCCTGGTATGCTCTAGAGCTCACAGTAATTACAACTTGGGTTGGCTGTGAGCCGAAAACAGTTGGATCCCCTTTCAGTGCCGGGTCGTGTACAACAGACACATTGAGACCGCAAATATGATGAGCCCATACAATAATTGTACAGATCCCATCATCTTTTCCCAACTCGATTTGAATTATGCGGTCTTCAGGAAGATGTTGAGTCAATGGTAGCATGTAAACAAGCCCACGCAATATCACGGCCGGTAGTGGCTTCGAAAGTGCGCTATCCGGAAGTCCCAATGAAAGGGCTACAGCGAGAAGGGTCAATCGCCAATCAAAAGAAGCAGTCTGCTCTTCGCAAGCCTGCAAAACTCCTCGAACGCCCTCTTCGCTTGGTATCGCTCGTGGTACATAAGTCTCTGGTGCTGATTCGGACTCTTTCTCAAATATCTGCATGATTGCCGTGGCAAGTGAGTTTCTACCTAGGACTGCTGTGAGTAGAGAGAGCTGAACTACCATAGCAAAATATGCGTTTTGGCCAGAGGCGAGTGCGCGTGTGATTGTTGGGCCTGCTCCACTATCAAGCACAATACCTTCACATAGTCTGGTCGAAGCTGTTTTGGAAACAATAGACTTGAACGTAGAGGCAATTTGACCCTCTATGCGGCAACGCCCAAATCTCAAGGCCAAATCTTCTTCTGTCACTAAATCTGATCCTGAAATCTAAAGGAGTATCCTCGATAAGCGTAAATATAAATTGAGTTCATATGAAATGTATACTTATGTTGTCTGGAAGAGTTAATCAAGTGGAATAATGAATTACGAACCTGTAGTTCTCTAGCAATACTCATTACAGCCTGAGCTGCGTCCGAGTTTAGTACAAGAGGTATGAGCCGAGTCAGCTCGAAAGACAATGAGAATTGGCTGTCCATTTTGATTTCAAATCTAGCGACACGATAAAAAATGAGTTGGGGCACTATCAGAGATTGATGCGCGTAGTCAAGTCAAAGTCAGGCTATGACAGCAGGAGATAATTATATAGGAGGTAAAATACAGTTTATCTACCAATCTGTTGGAAAGCCTCGTCTCTCTAATGCTGGCTCGTTATCTGCATGGCTGCGCCGAAAATGATGTAGTTGGTCACGCTCTGTGAGTTTTCATCCAATGCCGTTGGTTGTAACATGATGCTTGCTGCAATGATCAACCAACCAGGTTCTCTAATGTATAAACAAGATACGCAGTAAGGCACTGCCAATTAGTGCGCACAGCGCTCCATTGAATCCTCACTATGAGAGCTGTTTGTTCCAAAAAGGGAAAAAATTAAAGCGGCCATTCGGAAATTTTCAAGAGCGGTTTCAAAAACTTAGCAGATCATTAAACATTGGTTTTACGCTGATCTAATTAAGCCAGCCTTGCTTCAATACCTCACCCCTCAATTCTCACCCACCACTGCACTAAGCTATTCTACCACTCAACCACCAACTCAGATCAGAACAAAGTATAAATTCCGTGACGGCGCCTTTCGTTCTCTCTATTCTAATATTTATTTCTCTCCTTCTATAAGTATGACGAAGCTCTTTAGTATCTGGATCTCTGGTAGAGCCACGCCGGTTCCCTAATGTCTTAGTAAGACGTTTCTTCTTAAAGATTCAGAAGATACGTGTGCTACTAAATATGGTGGCTGGGGCTAATATATCGTGAAACCAGTAGCTGAAGAGAATCTGGGTTGAAAAAGATCACCACGAGTAAATCGGCACTTGGGCTTGATATTTTCAAATATTTGATAATCTATAATTACATCCTTGGTTCATTCCATGAATATATGCAAACTCCAGCCTATCAGAACATCTAGGCAGTTATCGGATCGAACCAAACCGTAAATACCCTATTCTGTCAATTATATATTTCTACTCACCTCAAACATTCTATACTCCGTCACCACTTTTTAAATAAACATTCGGCACTTTGGGCACCCTTGGGCTCCTCGGTGGTTGACTCCCTCCCCTCTTCAAGCCCTCCCGAGTCCTTTCCCTATCTCCATCACCCCTCCGCCCCCCGGTCAATCTCCGCATCCCAATTTTTGTCCCCTTAATCATACTCTCCAGAAAAAAACTGCCTTCTCCTGTTGTGCCCTTTTCATCATCGCCATCGGAGAAAATTTCTTCAGTATAATCATCATCTGAGAGATAGGTTGTGACGTTACTTTCAAAAGAAGCAGATGCGGAGGGAGATGTTACAGATCGAGCATGTGTGGAGGGACGGACAGGTTTGTTTATGGCTGAGGAGGGGAGAGTCGTGAATGCACCAGGGTTCATGGCATTGGATGTTGGCGCGGGAAGACGGGGAGAGTGATCCGCAAAACCATTCTGGAAGCTTGCAGTACTAGAAGATTTCGCCAAAGACTGATGGAGAATCGGCAGCGTTTGTTCGTCATATACTTTTGCGTGCGCTGAAGTAGTATATGCAGCATCAGAAAAGTTGTTTTCAGTGATGGTGCGCGAGGAGCGTGCATCCGAAGTGGGTGATTGTAGGGGATCTTCAAAGAAGTCGTCTAATGAGTCGAGTTTTAGGACGAGGTCGTTAATATGTCCATCGCCCCTTCCTTCATCTGACATCATCGTCTCTGTACGCTCAACAGGTGGGAAATAATCGTAGTGGAAATCATCTGGATGAAATTCTACATCTGGAGTTGGCAGTGATGAATTTGCATCGCCATCCGTATTATTGGCATTCTGACACATGTAGAAGGTGGCATGGACGTTTGATCGTGTGGTTTCAGCATGTTTAGCTGGCATTGGGATGGACCAGCCTGATTCCTCTGGGATTCCAAAGAGTGATTGTGTGCGCTCGTATTCTTTTCTGATAGCTTTGGAAGAGGAACGTGTCATGCTCATTCGAAGATGGTGTTTGTCCATCGATGTACCAGTCATGGTCATAATCTTATCAAGTACCTCTAGAGCTTCCATGCAGAATTCGGTTTGAAGCATTCGGAGAAGTGGAGAAATCAGGTCCGGGCCATGACTTGCTATTTCGGGCTTGCGCATATCGATATCTGGGATGATGGAACATAAAATATGCATGGTTTTGACTTTAAACCACGGAGTACTGTTTGTCAAAAGACCCATCAGGAATGTGAGACAACCAAAATCCCATCGAGGGAAGAAGGCTTCGCGGATAGCAGACACAAGTTGTGCGAGGAAGTCTTTGCTAGCTCGATATCTGGAAGCAGCAAATCCGCTCAATGCCCTTGAAATAGTGCTACATCCTTGTGCCTCAGCCACTTCAGAGAGGATTTCTGCAGTGCTAATGATTTTGGAGTCTAATCCCTTGTCCATAGCGTGTAAGAATCTAGGGAAGTTGGCTAGTACAGCAAATAGCAAACGACTGTCATCTCCGATGAGATCATCATTCGGAAGTTGGATCAGTTGATTGAGTGTTGTGAGCGTAAGGTCAAGACAAACCGATGATCTCAGACCTTTATATATCAAAGACTGAAGGCCATCGAATACACCTTCCCATCTCGGAGGTCGCCCGTCAGACAACAACATGCGAATCGTTGGATCACCAAAGTCCAATCTAGTCAGCAACTCCTGAAGCATACCCAAGGCCTCCAGGAATTCCCGTTCATTGATTGTGTCTAGGCATGCGCAAGTAGTCCAGAACAACTGCGGAAATGTTACTAGATTCGTAGTGTCTAATTTGCATATCAAAGTCCTCAATGTCGTTAAGATCTCCATTGAGAATGTCTGCACCTCGAGGTCCTCATCAGCGATCGTATTTGATAATCTTGCAAGCATATCTGCAAGCATCGATTGATCTAAGGATGTGAGAATACATCTGAATACTTGAAAGGAACGACATGCAAGGTGCCGAACAGGACAAGAAGTAGCCCATGTCAAAGATAGTTTAGCCCAGGACTCCTGTATGCCAGGGCAAGTAATCTCAAAATTCTTTACAACTTCAGTTGTCAAAAGTTCCATGCCTGTCGGCACCTTGTTATTGTCCTGGTCGTCTGGTTTACCATTGTTATCCTCATAAGCCCATATGACATTATTATCGTGTTTCCGGATTGAGTCTATGAGGTCTTCAATCGGTTTCTTCGCTGCCATGTTCTCGTCGTCAATCCTAGATATAACGAGTTCGTGTATAAGGTGAATGAGCATTTCGCGTGCCTGTTCTTGGACTAACGGAATGTAATGATCCCATAACACAGTAACCACCTGAAGAAGCAAAGGTACATTTTCGGCTACAAGCTGAACAGGGGATACCATCAAATCGACAAGGAGAATAAGAGATAGCTGCCCCAAGGAAAACCCAGCCTGCTTGGATCCAGTTGGCAAAGCTTCTGATAATTCGGCAAGATATGGCATTCTGGCGGCATCTGGCGGAGGTGGTATAAATTCACGTTTCTCGTTAGGAATCATGGCTTTTGGAGTGATCTGCATCAGTAAGAACTCAACCACCTTGATTCCCGCTGGAGTACTTGATAAGAAGACAACAATTTGTTTTGCAAATTCGACGAAGTTCTGCTCTCGCCTGTCCAGGCAAAGATTCATGATGAAGTCGAGGACTAGTTGAACATTTCCAGCATGGGGTCCAGTAGCAAGAGCTTGCCATAAAGCCTGCACTTCATTATGTAAAGAACTGCTCTGTTTGATAGTTATCTCGAAGAGATTCGCGAGCAGGACATAGGATTGGGCTGTTGGGCCACCATTTGGATCAAGCTGCAACTCAACAATCTGGATCCATGGCAGTATGACCGCAACCATATTGCGCTGTGCACCGGGCGAAAGATCCTTAAAGTACGCGGTAAATTCGGAAAAAATAAGAAATGCGAGCTCAGAATGTTGTTTCGATAACCGCTTGGAGATTTCGAATTGTGCAAGTTTATAGACCGCTTGCGTTTTATCGGAGATACTAATATCAAAGTCCTGGATCTTAGAGCTGCGTTGTTGCCTTTCCTCCAATACTCTCAATACGTGAGCAGACTTCGCTCGAATTTCCATAATCTCACTTCCAAGGGTATATAAGCCAATCCCTAAAAGCTTCCAGAATGGCATCGGATAATCTGGATTCTCTAGGAGCACTTCCGTCACAACTGCAAAATAGCTTTCAAGAACCTTGGACGTATCTGTAGTATAGCAACGAGCAATCGAATGCTCCAGTAGGTAAGTAAAGTCCATGTTGTGAACTATCAGGTTCTTTAAAGCGCGACGACCAATTACATGCATCCGTTCATTTCCGGCGCTGAATATCATATCAATCCAGGCTAGCATTCTTCGAATATCAAACTGCAGATTTGAGCCACTCTCCGTGGTGATGCTGACGGGCCCTCCACAGAGGGCGGCCATGGCACTCAATGCTGCAGTTCGTAGATTTCTCTTCTCAATCTCCATTGCAGCCGTTATGGTACCCCTTTCCCCCAATGTCTGCTGATCGATTATTGATTGTCTCATGCTATCTTCCCTTTGACGAATCTGGGTTTGATTTGGTGAGAAGCCACACCAATCTTCCATGAGTGAGAAGGAAGATTTTCTGGACTCAAAAGTCATCCATCGCGTTGGATCTTTCGTACGATTGATACCTTCAAACAACTCTTCCATCAATCCACAGTAGTGACGACGAAGTTTCTGGAATTCCCAGTCCATCTGTACTTCGCCATCCATTAGAAAGATCTTAAGGTCTTTGGCGTAAACCACAAGATTATTCAACGTCCAATCATCTGAATATACCTCGGGTTCTTTCAAAAAGTGCGATGTGAGCCTGTAAATGTGGGTGACTTCAGTTCGGAGTAGGTCCATCTTCCTGCTACTTTTCCTTGGGCCACTCCCGGTGCGTTGATGGATCCGAGCTCTTGCATCGTCGTTACAACGAGTGACCACAACTTGGAGCTCTTCCAGTAACGTTTTGTATATATTGACATTGATAGATCCAAGTGCTACAACTACCGCCTCGCGTATCGAAGTTGATCCAGCATTGAGCAACGGTATCACATACTGAAACAGAGATCTAGCAGACGTAATTTTAGCCTGTGTTTGCGGTGGCTTAGATGCTTTGCGAAAATGTGCCTGCGAGACAATTTGAAGTTGGCCACCTTTGTCACTCAAAGTGGTACAGGCGACAATGAGATATAGTTTCCACTGTTCCACAATGACCTCTGGAGGGGTGGTAGAGGTTCTGGTAAATATTCGACCGCTTCCTGTTTCATATCTGTCGAAAGAACCATACTGTGGCCCCCTTGTTGCTTCTGATATGGCAACAATGGCTTTGTACATTTGAAGGATTCGATTGCAGATTAGTTCTCGACCTAAGGTGACCGCGAATGGCGACCGATCATAGCTTATTCGAATCAGGTTAGGAAATATCTTGAACCACAACGTGGTATCGTAAGAAATCTCACTGCTACACAGCTCAATGAGAGCACTCTGGTAGTTGCTCTTTTTCATTCCTCGCTGTAATCTACTACGCTCAGCGACAGACAAATGCTCATCATTGAAGTCCATTACGCGCTGAGAATCGCCTTCAAGCACGTGGATTAGTCGACTATTATCTTTCCCTAGCGCTTTGTCAAACTCTGTGACAAGTCGTAACACTGTCACAGCGAATGCTCGAACTCGTCTCGACTGCGAGCACAAGAAAAACAATCCATGAGACTCCAGCTCGTCCACGTGAGCCCAAATACCAGAAAGATCAAGCTGGACACCACGTTTTTCTGGATTCCCGTCATCAGAGATATCTGCGGCTGCTTCTTTAGTTTTCTGTTTGATCTCCTCAATCCAAATCTGCAAAAGCTCCACGTATAACTTCAAAGTGCTCTCGATGTGCCCTGGACCAAGCATACCGCCATCAGACATGGTGGAATACCTGTCGTCGAAGTTGAAAATGAACCTTGCAAACCCAATTGTGACTTGTTGGGCATGCGATTGTTTGGCAATTGATTTGAGGGACTGTGCCGAGGACTCCGCGATATTATACTGTACATGTGCAGTTCCAGTACACAGTAAATTAACTAACGAGTGAAACGGAATTGCAGCAGATAGGCAACGTGGTAAAGCTTGGACAGCAACAAGAAGTAATTCGTAGAATCCGTTCTTCTGATCGAGTGGATATTGATGGTCGTTATGTCTACTGAAACTGAAACTGTCTGTGATTGGGGTCTTTGGAGTTGGACTGTTGAACTTCTCGTCTAGTACAGCTTGGCCACCAAAAGTATTGTCACAGATAATAGTAATCTTTCCCAATATTTCGCAGAATCGGTCATAATATTCTTTCGCAACATCACCTAGAGCATTTGTGAGAACAGGTCGGGATAGGCGATCATCTCCCTTTGTGGGAAGACTTGTAGATGGTAGAGGAGCACGTGGAGCGGTCATTATGGGTGAAGTGGGGACCCTATCAAAAGATGATAGAGCATCGTAATGTTGAGGAAATGGCGGTCGGCCTTGATCTCCTTTTTCAAGATCCGACATAATGGCAAGAAACGCTTTGATTCCTATAACCATTTTTTCTGGCTCTAATTGGTCTATCTTTAGATCTCTTCCAGACGCAAAAAGGTCGGCATTGATTAATGGAAAGACTATCGTCCGGAAACAGAAGTCTTGGTGCTTATACCCAATGATACGGATGATTTGGATCAAAGGGGCAGCAATAGATTTCTCAGTAGAAATATACGACTTCTTGCCAGGGGGGAATACTAGCTTCATCACCTCTTCTAACTTTTTGATGGTGGTGTTCAATGTGTCAGATGTCCGGTATAAGTAGGTCCAAAGCAGTCGTGAAATTACTTGTAAACATATGGGTCGCGTAGAGCGATCCTTCAATTTGGGTTGAAGTGGTAATATAAGTTGGAGCCACTGCGTCGAAAATGCATCCGCGGGAGATACGCACAGTAATGTGGCAGTTAATGGGAAAGCTACTGGCCAGTGCCGAGGTTTCATGAACATTGAGGCAAGACGAGGCCCAATTATGGAGAGAACATCCGTCCATTTGGGCATGTTCAGTTCCGTGTTAGCCTTGGCCGCCACAGGAAGTAAGAGAATTTCCAGAGCTTGACAATAGGCATATTTAAGACGTTGGCCGTGGGAGTTGTGAAAGAACCGGCCAAGCGAAATCATGAAATCACAAGACTGATCCCATACGTTTTCTGGATATACCTTGATCTGAAGGTGTTTCATCCCACCTAGAACAAGCTCCATACGGCCTTCTGTTTCCCGATTCGTTGGGCTCTTAACAATAAGTTCTTTTTGTGACTTCTCCAGGTCTACAATGAAGCGGTCTGTCACACTCTCGAAGTTGATTTCACTCATTACACCAAGCAGCTGACTGAATAGGTACCAATTCGCCATCTTCAGAGATGAGCTTAAGAGGTGATCGGCGTCGTGTATCTTCAACTGCCCAAAGATGATACCCTCGAGCTTGTCCTCCATCTCTGGTGTTATGCATGCCAGGGTGCTTTGGCCAATAACTTCTATCAGTACCCGACATAATATATAAATTGAAGCGGTGGAACGGCGCTCTGCTTGTGCAACCAAATCTTGGCGAGCTGCTATGGAGAGTTGGGGTATTGAAGTAATATCGCCTACATCCGACAGCATATGCGGTGGCTCAGTATTTCTCCTAATAAGTTGACCTGGCATTACATGATTTCTGGATTGCTGATTACAGTAAGTTTACATGGTAAAAAATCAATAAGTGATGATGCGCATACCTGTTGAAGTTGACTGCGAGCTTCGTTGGCAGCATCACTCTTGTTTTTCCGCCATAACATCATGGAATCGATTAATGGTTTTGGCTTGTGCTTCGAGATATGTCCCAATGCAGATATGAGTTGGTCAAACGTTGGATCTGCTCCTGGCCCACATATTTGCTCGATCTGAGGTTCCGGATCGAGAGGTATGGTAATACATTGTGTTATTTTCTCTTCTGCCTGAGCAATAAACTGCACGCTGTGTTAATGTATGAATGTAGGGCATCTGGCAGGGAATAACTAACAGATGTAAACAATACATGCAGAGCATATTCGCCTACGGTCTTCAGCTCTTCCTTATAATGATGTCTCGAGCTCGACGGATGGTGTCCATGATCCCTTCTGCTTTTCCCACTATGCATACGTTCCACCCGCTTTTGAGTGAGCGAGTAGCCATCCGCAGCCGGGGATGTTCTATCGGCTACCAACGTCGTACTCGAACTGAAGGATGCTACGCTGGCAACGCTCGACATGGTAGAGGCGAAGATAGGTTCCCCCATTCCGGATACATCAGAGGACTTTGCGCCAGCAGCTGCGATCAAAGCGGGACTCAGTGGACTGTTGCTGGCAAGACTCCCATTCCTCGAATGCTGTACTCCATGGACAATGCTTGTTTGTCGATTGTGTGATTTTGAATCTGCAAGCCGGCTACCTGGGTGCAATCGAGGGGAGAGCGTGTTGGGCAAACCGTATGAATCTGGAGATATAGGAGTAAGGCCGGCGGGGGATGTTTGGAGTGTACCGCCAGACCGTAGAGGTTTCACCGTAGCATTCCAACCCTCTGTGGTATCAATGGCAGTGAAGCGATCGCCAGGTGATTGGGCTACGAGAAGACTTGTAAGCAAAATCACACCTGGGGAAGAGAATTATGGTTGAATTGTACTTTCGTAGTTTCAACAGATAACAATGCGCTGGGTTGAACTTACACATAACTAAATCACGTGCTAGTATCAACTACCAAACCTTGCGGATCCACGGTAGCCATCCATTCCGTGGGCAAGAAATTCGAGAAATACAAGAACAGGTCATGTAGTCGACAAGAGCTTGTGGGCAGTCGATCTGACTTTGAAAGTTGCCATCCTCAATCCAGGAGCTTTTTGTCGTCTGTGCTGAGCTCAAGGTTGCAGCGCAGTGGGTAAATCACACATGGCCGTGGATCTCAGCAACTGTAATCAGAGCCAATTAAGGACCCAAGCACAGTCTCATCCCAGTCGAGTAATCGGCACTTGGGCGTGCATAAGGTGAGCCTCATTTTCGTGAAATTCCTGGGTTATGCCGCGGGGGAAGTTGGGAGGAATTGGAGAATCATGGACGGCGTGGAGGGCATCTTGATATGTGTCGCAAAGGATTGCTTTTAAGCAGCCAGCTGTGTCTTGCCGCCGTCGTCAACCTCAACGTCACTCAAGGATATCTCTGGATTACATTAAATTGTTATATTACACTTTGCCAAGATACCACCTTTCAAAACAACTGGTACAACATAATAATGTAAACCAAATCACGGATCGCAGTAGGATGCGGGATAATCCATCTCACTCAGCAATAGATTGTAGGTGCGTCGACTCAACTCATATCCATATAGTATCATGGTGACCGAGTCCAAACCAACTGAGAACAGTCATCTCCCTCCAGAGTTAAAGGCTAGTAAAGGCTAGTAAAGGCTTTCTTCGTATATTCTAAACCCATACATTCGAGTAATAGAGTCGACCAAGCGGCAGTCGAGACAGACATCAAATCAAGCACACGCATAAGCACAAACCGCCATAACCTCTTCTCACTCTTCAAATCTCACA